>JDSG01000002.1_pt1 | contig 259540 bp, 301 predicted proteins | sample 199341 | NCBI WGS metagenome assembly JDSG01 (sample SAMN02584197, study PRJNA231836) | bioreactor metagenome | isolation source: continuous culture bioreactor short generation time transfer1 day 52 after... | place: Germany: Bremen | reverse complement strand
GCTTTGACTTTGGCTGCTTCTTCTGCCTTAAGTCTGGCTTCTTCCTCTGCTTTGGCTTTGGCTGCTTCTTCTGCCTTAAGTCTGGCTTCTTCCTCTGCTTTGGCTTTGGCTGCTTCTTCCGCTTTTTTCTTGGCTTCTTCAGCTGCTTTCTTTTTAGCTGCTTCTTCGGCAGCTTTTGCAGCCTCTTCTTCGGCCTTTTTAACAGCCTCTGCATGTGCCTTCTTCATAGCCTCTTCATCATTCAAGGCCGCTGGTGTAATTGGTGTTCCTTGTGTTCCTGGTACTACTGGCACACTTGTACCTCCTGATGGTTGTCCGCCACCTTGTGGTAAATCATCTACACTCAAACCACCGCCACCTAGAGGGTTACCTCCGCCACCTAGACCTGAGAGTAGAGATATTGCTACTGATAATATGCCTGGAGCAATAACAGCAACTGCTGCTTCACCAGCACTTGAAGGCCCCCCCGGTATTGCTCCAACACTACCAAACCCACCATTATCTATTGCTTCTTGATCATCTTCCAAATCTATGAACCCACTAGCTGTTTCAAATATACTGTCCTCAACAAACAAGCCATCTTCATCTAAAGATTCAACAAAGTCACTTGCCCATTCCCCCCCAACCGCTTCACCAGCATCGCCGTCTAGATTAGAGAAAAATGGTATGTATTCATTTACTATTAAATCAAGGACATCTGAGCCTGTGTCAACTTGGTCATCATCTCTATCTCGTTCATCCTCTTCATCTTTATCCTTATCTTCTTCATCTTCATCCTTATCTTCTTCATCTTCATCCTTATCTTCTTCATCCTCTTCATCTTTGTTATTCTTGTCTTCCTCGTCACCTGCTTCATTCTCTTTTGAACCCTCATCCTGTTCAACTTCAGGTTCTATACCTGTATCAATAAAATTATCCATTTCAGATGATGTTGCAATACCGTAATACCCTGCATTCTTAAAGGCTTCTACAGTGACATCAAAGTTATCAGATGATTTCTTCTCACTTGTGCCCTGGTCATCTCCTACACCAATAGAAATAAATACATGGTCAAATAATTTACATATATAGATGGTGAAGTACTCCTCGAAGTCCGCATCATACACAATCTTTTTGATAATTGTAATACCTTCATTATTGAGTGTATTATCTTCAACCATCGTTACGGCATCATCACCTTCGATATCTGAAACAAGGCTCACAACCAATTCATTAACAATGGCATCCTGTCTACCAGGTTCCGCTTCAGTGAGTATAATCATGCTGTCTTCTTCATTGGTCACAAAATTAAAATCTGTATCATAATCTTCTGCATACTCCGAATAAGTATAGTAACCTGTATTCACAATAAGATAATCAAGTACTTGAGAAAGTGTGTTATCTTCTTCTTTATCAATCTCTTCATTTACATCTTCATTGGTAATATTTAAGGCCAAATTTTTGGCACGATGAAATGGCTCTCTTATCATTTCAATGCCTTCTTCAATAGTAGGTAAAACATTTGATTCAACTTGAAAATTAAAGCCATGACCAATTGCCTGGAGCATTGTCATATAACCATCATCGAATTCTATAACCTGTTTTAACACAGTAAAGCCATCAACCTGACTTTCTTCGATAACTACAAAACCCGTCCATGTATTGTCCTGGTAAGCTTCTTCTGAATGACTTATACCCATAAAATAGTAATCTGTTCTAAAAGATGTCCAGCCTCATAAGGTATTCAATTTCATCATGCGACATTGACCTTGAATAACGTTCTACCAATTCTTCTTGGTCTGTATTTGCACTAACACTTAGTGATGGCACCACCGCTATCAAGACAATCATTAGAACTACGACTCGTTTAATATATCTGTTTAATCTCATCATTAATCTCCCCCCCCTAAAATAATATACTGACACCAAGTGTCCAAACCATGGTTAATAGGGAAGCTAAAATAGATGGCATCAATGACCCAAATACACTCTTCATCCCAGATTTTGATACTTCAGCTGTTGCCGATCCAACAAATGAAATTGTAGCTGTGGCAATAAAAGGCATCATTGTACTCCATCCCAGTAAGATTCTTGCCATAAAGGCTAATATTATAAAAGGAATAATATATAATGTACTAGTAAGCAAAGCTTTTTCTATCTCTTGTTCTGGTATCGCTTTTTTTCCTTGTGACACTATAAAATATTGTCTTACTAATATAGGCTACAAAGAACCCAACAACAAAGGCTATATAGGTACTAACAGATGTGCCAATCATACCCATATCACTGACCCAAGCCAATAAAACACCAAAGGGTATATACAAAATGCCGGCAACAACCGACGGAAATCTCTTTTTCATTATTGTCCTCCTATTATGCCAAGAATTGACCATCCAAATATAAGTGCCATCCCACATAATGTGGACAATATCAGACCAACAAACGCATTGCCTGATATCTTTCTGACCACAACCATCATAGGCCTTAGGGCAATCAACATTCCAGACACACCAAAAGCTACAGATGTATTCCATCCAAAACTGAGGGAGAAGACAAGACCAACCATTTGATAAATCATTGTCCCTGAATAACCAAGACTAAAAGCCGTCACAACTGTTGACTTATTTTTTTATCTCGCTATTTTTACCCATTGCTACCAAAGCACAGATATAAGCAACACCTAGAACACCAATACCACCATACAATAAGCCAATTAATGATAAGCCAATTGCAAATAAACCAATTTCTCCAGTCATATCAAGGCCCGTTTGAAAAAAAAGTAAGCCAAATGCACCTGCTGGCACCAGCAAAGTTAGTTTCCAATTCACTTTCTCTAGTTGTCTTTTCATAGCACCAATAGGATTGATAATCATCATAAGACTGGTTTTGAGTGTTGATGGTTTTTTTGCAACAGTTTGACTTGCAGCTAGATTTGTCATATATACGCTCCCTTTCAACGAAGTCCACTCTCTGTTTTACAGACTTCTCTACTCAATAGGGTATCAAAAAAAGCCCTATAGGACAACACCCTAAGGACTTTTGGCAAATAATTGTCAAACATATGTCAATTGACAGTGGTTTGACGCCTATTAGAGAAAGGATTTTCATCAATAATTGTTCATTGTCAATAACTTTCCGCTATGAGTAATAACTTCTCCAAATGCTCGATAACATGATTCTTATCTTTGTCAATCAAAGGAATCATCTCCCATAATTTCTGATAGAAGCGTTTGATGGTCTCAATCATTGTTGGTTCAGTTGATAATTGAATGAAATCATAGGATTTCTTGGACCACATAGTTAGAAAATGACCTTCTTTGACCCAGAAGTCTATCTCCTCAAGGGGGGGTAAAGTGGTATTGCTTGTTTGGTACAGGCCAATCTCAAAATTATTATTGAATCTTAACCGTTCAACAGTTGACCTTATATGCCTTATATACTGGTGTCGTTTAATAAATATCTCTTTACCAGTTACAATAGAAAGTAGTACTGACTTAAACCTATCACTTTCTGCTTGATCTTTTAGTTTGTCCAAGTTATATATATGACGGTTCATAAATAGTGGCACATTCTGAGCAAAGTTACCAGAAAGCTTATCATAAAACTCCAAAGCAAATCCTGTTAGTTCAGAATTCACTTCATTTTCCTTTAGAATCTCAACAAGAAGTGACCTTTCCATAGTAGACATAAAGAGTTCTTCTGCTTTAAACAAACTATCTTCTTTGTTCTTTCCGGCAGCTACAATTGATTTCATTATTGTTGGCATCAATGTCACGTTATAATTATTATTGAGTTTTGTCCCACTTTCTAGGAGTATCTGGTAATCTTTCTGACGGGTTTGTATTGTATACATGTCATTAGTGAGGGAGGTATAACGCTCTGAAATACCACGTTTATTGATATTACCTTCACATAACAAGAGGTCTTCAATAATGAAAAGGGTCTGAATACGCTGATTGCTAGTACCACCTGTTAAATAATATGCATTGACACGACCTGTCATATAGAAGGGTACCCATTGTATGAAAGCATTGTACAACTCATTCATAGACCGTTTAATCGTATGCACAATATATAACTCATAGCCAAGTCCAATACATTGACTTAGCAAACTAGACCACTTATTCAGAAATTCCTTATCCTCGCTCATCCAACTCATTTCTTCATTACTAATTAAGTAGATTTTCCTAGGATTGTTCATTGCTATTGCTTTTATGAGAAACTCTATTACAGCATCTCGTCGTCCTGTATTACCCAGATATGATTTGAAATATGTTTGCTTATTGGGCGTTTGGCCCATTAGAAACTGAGTCATATCGTCTTCTACAAAAGGTTCGATAAGCCATTCTATCAACTCCTCAATTATGGCATCTTCCTTATTAGTGCCATGGCTATTGACCAGCTCTTTTAAAATAGGTTCGAACTTTTTGTCGCCATAATTATAGAAGAACTCGACGACCTGATGACAATAGTCCCTATTAACTAACTTTCTCTGACCACTTTTCCACCTGCTAACTAAAGACATGTCAAAATGCAAAGCACTCGAAAGCTCTTTGCCTGTTATTTTTGTGATCCTCATTAGAAGTTCTAATTTGGTTCTTGGACTCTTAATAGCCATTATGTTCACCACACCTATTGGTCAAATTTCTCAAGTTCTATCTCTATAATACTACAATCATACTTTCTGCCATGTGACAAATGAAAAGTTTTGCAACCCATACTAAGCAGTTTCTCCATTGATAATTTGGTTAAAGACATGTCGCATCCAACGAAAGGCTTACCTGGTTTCGACCAAGGCATCATTGCCATCATACTATCCCCCCCAACCATGACATTGCCATCATCTAATAAGACTGACAAACTTCCCATTGTATGCCCAGGTGTGTGAACAGTTTTTCCATTTATGCCGAAGTCTTTTAAGTCATAGGTTTCTTCATCTTGTAATATATCAGGCGTAAAAGGAAGCTTAACATCCTTGTCCTTCTCATCCTGATTCTTTGACATACTCCTAGTAATTGACATCATAGCTTTACCAAATCTTGTAATGCCTACAATCCCATCGTCACCACTTAACATCAGTTGGTATTCAACATTATGCATCAAAACCTTTGCCCCCCCACTTAAATCAACCAAGGCCTTTACAGACCCTGTATGATCATCATGACCATGGGTTAAAATGATTAGCACTATCTCACTAGGTTTAATACCAAGCTTCCCCCCCAGTGCTTTTATAATTTTCTTATGACTATTCTTAAGGCCAGTATCGACCAAGATATAACCCTTTTCACCTTTTAGAAGGTAGACATTGACCATTCCAAGATTTAGTGTCGTCATTAGCTATCCCCCCCTTTCGTCATCCAATTCGTATCTTTGCTCAAGATCTCTTCTAGATGATGTCTAATCGAATTATAACTTCCTTCTTCACAAAAAATATAGAGTTGCTCTACAAAAGCACCTTTTAATCGAATCACATTGCGCTTGGGATATAGAGTGATTTTTTTTCACTTCACTTAATTTAATGATTCGATCATTATTATTGGCATTAATAAGCCCTATACCTGTCGCAGTCAGGTTACCACTCATCATACCAAGTACTATAAGCAATAAGGAGCGTTTAGTATTTTTTTTGCGTTGTGTATTTCTTGTAAGCATCATTGCATTTTTTTTGCATCCACCCTAAAAGTCATAGGATAATTATTTCTAAAGACAAGAACGATAATTAAATAGCTGAGAATCATAAAACCTAAGAAAACATATAAGGCAGGAGATACTTGTACAAAATAACTCTGTAGATCACTGCCTTCTGTAATAGCTAATACACTCAAAAGCAACCAAAGAAATAGGGATGGAATCCCAAATGCCATATACAATTGTTTCATAACAAAGGGATTCTGAATAACCTTAACATCGTAGTCCCATTCGAATATCTGACCATTTTTCATTTTTATACCCTCCAAATGATATTTCACTATATTCTATCATACTAAAGCCTTGCTCATTGCACAAGGATAAAGAAGACAAACTTCCAAGGATAAAATCACAAAAAAAGAGACCTCTAATCCAATTAGAAATCTCTTGTAATATCAATCACTATTTCTTTAGTTTTGGACTTGGTCTTAACGTCATTTCGGTAAAAGCTTGTCTAAGTTTTAGCTTGATGAGCCCCCCCGTTCCAATGACTGTTAAAAAAACCTTTGGATTCTTCTAGTCTATCAATCTCTTGCTTGTTGGTGACCTTATCATAATCTATGGTCTTGCTGACATAATTCAGTAGATACCACTCACTGTCAATGAGCGTATAACCTTTGAAGCGAAGCACATCACCAAAGTGATTATTAGCCATCTTCAAAAGTAAGCTGTCAATGGCCTCCTTGGTAAAAGCTTTAACAGATGTAAAACCTATACTGGTTATTGGCGTTGTTTCATTATGAGCTATCTTCTCATTAATATCTTTTGGCATTGTATAGCTTTATCAAATAGATCTCTAAGCATTGCTCTATCCCAAGTATTTATTGGAAGACAATGTATTGCTGCTTTGGCATTCAAATCATGCAGACCATCCATTACAGTATCTATTGACTCATCTGTATGTTGATCCATTTTAGAAATGACCAACTGATTGGCATATTTTATCTGACTCTCAAAGAATGCCGCGTAACGCATCCGTTCTATCCCAAAATGTTTCACATCAACCACCGTCAAAATGCCATCAAGTTCAAAGCCATCCTTAAGATAAGGGCTGGACATTAGGTCAAATAAATCCTCAAGAACAAAGATACCTGAAGGTTCAATGATGATTCTGTCTGGTTGTTCATTCTCAGCCAGTGCATTAAGGGCGTCAATAAAATCCCCCCCTTTGAGGCTGCAGCATATACAGCCACCAGATATCTCAACCAATGAATAACCTTCACTTTCAAGTATCTTATCATCAATTGGCACCTCGCCAAACTCGTTCTCAATGATGATGACTTTCTCATCACCAAAGACTTGCTTGTTCATTAGTAGTTTCAAAAAGGTGGTCTTACCAGCCCCCCCAAGAAATCCTGTAATAACATTTACCTTAATCACTGTAATACCACCTTTTCATATTAATTACTTGTCATACTTACCATAAGTCTTCCCAACATTGATAATAGCTTCTGCTTTCTCAAAGTCAAGACTCGATGGGTACTCACAACCTGTTGAAAGGATGAATCCACCACCTTTGGCAAATGTATCTATATCTCGCTTAGCTTCTGCAACCACATCATCCACAGATCCTGATTTAGTGATACCAGGATCGATACAACCTATTAGTGTTGTTACATCACCATACTTCTCTTTACATTCTTGCATATCTTTACAGTCATCTGGTGCATGAAGGAATGAGATGGCTTCTGGTTTCATACGTTTGATTTGAACATCAAAGTAGATGCCATTACCACAGTTGTGAATCATAACCATACAACCTTTGTCATGAACATGTTTTGCAAGACGTTCAATGGCTGGACCTTCGAACTCGTCCCACATTTCCTTACTTAATATTGATTGTGAAGCAAAGAGTGTATCAAACATTACCGCGTGAACACCTGTCTCCATAATCTTATCAACATACTCAATGAGTGTATCTGTAACAGCCTCAACAGCCGCTTTTACTTGGTCAGGGTATAGACATAAGTCCATGAACATCTCTTGTTGTCCACGCAACATACTAACAATGCCTAGTGGTCCAAACACAAAAGCAACGATTGGTGTTGTCTCAGCTTTGGCATCAACCAAAAGCTTACATAACTTTAAGTGGTCTTGCATTCTTTTCGCATTGTTTACATCAATTGGCTTAATCTTAGCATAATCTTCTGGACCTTTTAACAATCGATCGTTGTGGTCAGGGTAAGCAGCCTCTTCGTCGTCATAGATGATTTTTGCCCCCCCAAAATCAGAAGCTTCAACCGATAGGTCTGTTAGAGTACAAATAACGTCAAGGTCATAGTCCTCTGTCATCTTGATATAAGCTTTTGCACAGATTTCTGGGTCAAGTGCCAGGTCAGCATAAGTCGCATCAACAACTTTTCTTGCCACGCTGTTAAGTAGTGGGTAAATTGGAACTCTGTCTGCTTCCTTATGTTGAAGTGCTAGTACAACTCTCTCTAATGAATTCATAATGATACCTCCAAATGTATTGTTAATGTCCTTAGACATTTCTTATTGTTGGTATCATTGTATAGTTTTATAAAACGCAGTGCATGTACGTTTTTAATATTTTTTTGACTATTTTTAATATCTTTGCCATACATAACTTATGTATGGCAATTATTGAACATGTCAATCAAATCAATCTAGTATAGTTGATGACTGAGCTGATAGGCTTTGGGGGGGCTAATGCCAATAACTTTCTTAAAGGACCTTGAGAAATGACTTTGGTCTGCAAAGCCAGTCATTTGAGCTATATCTGCATGGCTCAAATCTTCTTGTTCCAGCAAATGTCTGCTACGATCAACCCTAATATGATTTAAGTATTGTTTAAAGGTAAAGCCTGTTTCAGCTTTGAATATCTTGCTTAGATACTGGGGGGGTGTAAAAAAAACCAGATCCGATGCTTCTTCTAACGTCACCTTCGCCATATAATTAGCTTTAATATGGTTAATGACTTTATGAATGCTATGTTGGTGTTTGGCTTGTTGCATCTCTGGTTTCTTGATGTCTTCAATAATTGGTTCACTTCCATCAGACAAGGTGCTTGCTATCATTGTGAGAATCTTGGCCAGGGCAGTAACGCGCTTAGGTTTAAGCACTTGAACACTCATAACAAAGTCTTTGATGGTTCTCTCATTATCTACATATTTCATCAAGTGTCTAATTAGATAAACATCTGGTTCGCTCATCAAGAAGTGACCACCAATAAGCGCCGCTACCATCTCACCTTTTTCTATTATTGGCGATACAAAGTGTACAAGACCTATTGGACAGAAGAAGATATAACTCCCCCCCCAAAACGCATAGCTTGTTTTGCACCAAATAGATGGGATTCATTACATGCACTGTCTGGAATTTTGCTACATAGACACTGGTTACATTCATGATTCTGGCTACAGTATGTGGTCCTTCCTGTTATATCGATTATTTTTGTTTCAATCTCAGAAGCCACAGAAAAACACGCTGCTTCATCTATCCACTGTTCCATCATTAGGACCTCAATTCAATCATTTTATATTATTGTATGCAAACGAAACTTTAATTGATTGAATATCCTTTGCCCTTTTAGTAATAATTTGCCAAGTCTTTGAAATAGCCTACCAAAGGTTGTAATTGGTGGCTACTATTTAGTGTTAAGGCAAGGTCATCAATTGACGTCTTAGTTAATTTTAACGCTACTATTAACTGGATCAACCTCTTACTTTCCTCTTCTGACAAGGCTTGATTGTTTATTCTATATTGGCTGATATCACACTCTGCAACGTAACCATCTCTAACTAGCATCGAAAGTTCTATGTCATATTTTGGACCACTTAAGTTGACCAATATCTGGTATTTTGGCGTCTCTACGTAATTCCACTGATCCGTGGTGTATTTTTTTCATATGTTCATCCACATAGTCAAGGTCAATATGGTGTGGGTACATCATTTGTCCAAGATACTTGCTATTAAAAGTTTCGACAAGGGCAATCTGAAGTTGCTCCATTGTAAGTTCTGGTTTAACCTTACGTAGATTGATAACAGGTGAAGGCACCGAAGCAATCCCTTTTGTCATAATGGCAATATTGGAGGGCTTTAGTATACCCCCCCTAAGATTCTCAAGGTTTGCATTCAGTAACAATGTACCATGATGACAACTGACTACTTTCTTATGAATAAAAGCACTACCAGATATTTTTCTCTCATTACACCACAAATCATGTCGCTCACCAGCGTAACTTTTTATACCAAGAGATTTTAGGGCCATAATAATTGTTTCTAAATGTTTGTTGACGCTGTAATTAACTGGGTGGGTTATAAATGAATAATTTAAATTACCAAGATCGTGATAAACTGTACCACCACCTGATAGTCTTCGAATTAAGGGTATGCCACTTTCCCTAAGTCTTAATACATCACATTCATTGTAGGGATTTTGATGTTTACCAATGACGATACATGGGTCATTACAATACAAAAAGAGGTATACCTCATGCCTCCTACATATAGACATGAAATATTCCTCTAATGCTAAATTGTATGTTGGGTCTGTACTATCTGAAACATAGATTATTTTGCTTAGGTTAGCCAAAGTGAATTCCTCGTTCGTCAGCAATCATTAGTGCTTCATGGATACCTTCTCCAAGTGTTGGATGGGCATAGATAACATTAATTGCATCTGCCACCATAACTTTATCATACACCAACTGAGTCAGTACAGCAATCAAATCACTGCTATGGGCGCCAACAATAGCACCACCTAATATCTCTTTTGTGGATGCATCAACAATGAGCTTAACAAAACCTTCAACCTCGTTCATTGCTACTGCTTTACCACATGCCATCATAGGGAACTTGGCTATAGTTACTTCAATATTTTGTCGTTGGGCACACGCTTCACTCATACCAACCATTCCGACTTCTGGTACTGTAAATATGGCACTTGGTACAACGTCATATTTCATTGGATGTTCATAGCCTGCAATGTGCTCACTAGCCACTATGCCTTGATGTGACGCTACATGGGCAAGTTGCATTTTATCAGTAATATCTCCAATTGCATAAACATTCTTAACCGATGTCTCCATGTACTCATTCACTTCTATACCACTTGCCTTCTTATTAAGTGTAACGCAAGCGCTTGCAAATCAAGGGCCGCAAGGTTACTTTTTCGACCAACAGCCATTAGGACCTTCTCACTGCTAATCAAGTAACTTGCTTCATCAACAATGATTTCTGTCACCATGGTCTCATTCATTGTCTTTCTAATTGAATTTGCCTTAGCCCCCCCATCATATATGTGGATACCTTTTTCAATGGCAGATTCTCTGACCACATCAGAAACATCGCTATCAAGACAAGATAGTATCCTAGGTAGATACTCAACAACACTTACTTCACACCCAAGGGCATTGTAGATAAAAGCTATCTCCATACCAATTATACCACCGCCAATGATTGTCATTGATTCTGGAATGTCCTCTAGTTCAAGGGCTTCTTTGCTTGTTATAACCTCACATAAATCAGCACCTTCAATAGGCAATATAAAAGGACTTGCACCAGTAGCAATAATCAGGTTCTTGTAGTGAATTGTGCCATCAATCTTCCGATTTTTCACTTTCAAGCTGGCTTCATCACCAACAACAGCTTCACCTTCAATTACCCTAATGCCATTATGGTCCATTAGACCTTGAATACCAGAAACAAGCCTTCTAACAACTTCATCTTTTCGGGACATAACCCTATCAAAGTCAATATCAACTTGACCTACACCAAAGCCAAAATGCTTGGCCGTCTTAATGCTTTCAAGAACAGCAGCACTGTGAACCAAAGCTTTGTTGGTATACAACCATAGTTAAGGCACGTGCCTCCAAGTTGGTCTTTCTCTACTAATACGACTTTCTGGCCAAGTTGTGCCGACCGTATGGCTGCAACATAACCACCTGGACCGCCACCAACTATGACCACATCACAATGGATATCTTCTTTTGCTGGTGTATTAATGCCAAATGAGTAACCCTTTTTCTTAGGAGCTACACTATTGTTCCCACAGCCTTCTTCTCCATGGGCATGGCCTACAACCTGATTTTTCTTGATTGTATCACCCTCATCAATGTCCAAAGTGTTAATGGTTCCTGTGAACTTTGCGTTGTACTTCAGGCTACCTTTACCAGACTCTATGGTGAACATCAAGTCACCTTCTTTGACTTCATCACCAGCCTTAACATATAGCTTACCAACCAGACCCTCTTGGTCATGGCCAGACAATTTGTCAATGATAATCTTAATGCTCATCTATTTGAAATCTCCCTCAAACTCATCAAGACATTCTTTTAGCAATGTTACTGAATACGCCATTGATGGTCCGCCACCAAATGCCACAGATACCATTGCTGATTCAATAATTTCTTCTCTTGTCGCCCCCCCAGCTTCAAGTGCTTTATAAGAATGATAAACGATACAGTACTCACATCTGTTATAACAGCCAATAGCAACACTGATTAATTCTTTTGTCTTAAGGTCAACTGCACCTGGCTCATAAGAAGCACCAAGTAAGCCCATAAAAGCACCAACTGCTTCACCATTTGTTTCTGCTAAAGTTCCAAGTCCACCTACAAATCCATCCAACATTTCTCTTACCTTATACATTTTCAATTCCTCCTGTTGTTTAATTGTTTAATTTTTGACAAATGAATCTATCCTTCAATTGCCTTTCAATTTGAATGCATATTTTACTTGCACTACATATCTTTGCATATGCAATCATTAGTATAGCAAATATATATTGATTTTTCAAGCACTAAAAAAGCACCCAAATGGGTGCTTTTGATTCTGTAATTGGAAATCTATTTTTTTTATCACTTATCTGACGGACCTTGGGTCATTCATAATATTCGAATACATTTTATCCATTACTTTTTGAAAAACAAATAATTCCTCAGGACTTATCCCTTCCAATAGCAAAGCATTGAACTCTTCACCAATTGGTAATAAGGCCTCTATCAACTTTCGCCCTACATCCGTGAGCCCAATAAGAATAATCCGGCGGTCTTCTTGACTTCGATTCCTGACGATATAGCCATCACGTTCCAGACGTTCTATTAAACGCATAGCACTTGAATCATTGATATCCATATGTTTGGATAAGTCACGTTGAGACATATCGCCTCTTGTTAAGATGAAATATAAGGCAATCCACTGTATTCTAGTAATGTCATTCTCAGATAACCACCTGCCAAAAGCTTCTGATATCTTTTTGGAGTTGTTCTCAGATATGTAATTCACACATTTGTTTAGGTCAAAAGCCATATGATTCCTCCGCGATAACAGCTTAGTTACATTCAAGTTAATTTATGCATATTATCAAGAGTATAACAAAGAAATCATTACTTATCAATAAAGTCCATCAAAGAAGACCTCATTATCTCAACGGGCGCTTCATGGCCTGTGTACAGCTCAAATTGGTAACAGGCTTGGTATAAACTAACATTATAACCTTCTATAACCTGACATTCCAAGGCCTTAGCTTGCTTAAGAATTGATGTCTCAACAGGGGGGGTGAACACCAAATCCATCACCACTTTTCCTGGTAACATTTGGGTGCCTTCAACCACGCTTTGGTCAGACTTGAAACCAACCGATGTGGCATTGATTAAAATGTCATAATCCTCCATATGAACTGGTCCAAAAGTGGATGGGCTGCCTGCATATGTCACCTTAAACTCATCTGCCAAAGTTTGTCCTCTCTCTTGGTTGCGGTTGTAGATACGGATACGATTGGTGTGCTTTTTTTAGGGCATACAAAACAGCCCTAGCAACACCACCAGCACCCATAACAATGACTTTTTTTTGTCTTTGAGGCTTGTTTTTTCTAGCAAAGCTTTCTCTACACCATACCAATCTGTATTAAAGCCAACCAATTGACTTTCTTCGTTGACAATGGTATTGACTGCTCCAATATTTTTTTGCGGAAGTGTCCATTGAATCTAAATACTGAATGACGTCGTTTTTGTATGGCATGGTTACACCCATGCCTCTAATACCTAATGTTCTCATACTTCCGATGGCGCCCTCAAGCTCCGATGGTTGAAATGATACATAAGTGTATGGCAAATTAAGGTGCTGATATGCTGCGTTATGCATAACCACACCAAGACCACCAATACTACCCGATATTGATCCACATAAAGTCGGAACTGATTTCATTTATATGCCCTCACATTCTTAATAATTGTGCTTCTAGAGGTAACGAAGAAGCACCAAGAATGCCCGCGTCTCCACCAATTTCAGAAATAGCTATGTCAATAGGGTCAAATATCATCTTGTCTGCCATGCCGTAGAATTTCTTTTTGATAGCATCCAAATATTTGTCTCCCCCCCAATTCATCAACCCACCACCAAGTACAAAGACCTCTGGGTTATAGAGTTGGTGTAAGTTATAGAGTGCTGTGCCAATGGCGTCAGCACTCTCATTCATAATGGCAAGGGATAAAGGATCACCTTGATCCATGCGACTTTCACTGACCTACCTGTCACAGTTTCATCACAATTGTCTATGGTCACACCATTCTTACTGATTATGCCTTTTTCCAAATGGGCATTAGCCATAGTTGGCAAAAACATACCACAAGAATTGGTCATAAGACATCCATAGTTGCCACAAGTACATTGTCTGTCCGAATGAACATCAATGACTGTATGACCAATCTCACCAGCTGTACCCGTCATGCCGCGGTAAAGTTTTCCATCAACGATAATGCCAGCACCAACCCCCCCTGTACTTACAGTAACAAAAACCATATCTTTGGTGCCTTTGCCTGCGCCGTACATATACTCAGCATAAGCCTGCGCATTGGCGTCATTATCTACATAGACAGTAATATTGTCGAATCTTTCTTCAATCTTCGCCTTCAAAGGGTATTCCTTGAAGCCAGCACTGAGGTTACTGGTTGTTATGCAGATCCCTTCTGAAGACCTGATATGTCCTGGGAATACTACGCCGATGCCCATAACAGCATCTAGACCTATAGAGTTCTTTTTTTAATAAGGCTCTAGTAAAAAGCTCCATATCATCTATGATGCCATCACAACATTTTTCCACATGCTCATGGGTAATAACTTCATCAACAAGCTTTCCATCAGTTGTCACTAGACCTATGGCCAGTTTGGTACCGCCTAGGTCAATTCCAATCAAGTATTTTTCCATTTTTCCACTTCCTATAGTTTATTCTTCTATACGATTTCTTCTATCTATATGTTTCTATACTGTGTGCTCAGTTCTTGCTATGATGTCATCTTGTGCTTCAGGCGTTAAGTTATTAAAGAACGCTGAGTATCCAGCAACCCTTACCACCAAATCACGGTAGTTCTCTGGATTCTTCTTGGCGTCAAGTAGTGTCTCCCTAGATACAATGTTGTACTGAACATGCCAACCATTTAAGTCATCAAAGAAAGTCCGCATCATATCAATCATCTTTTTCTGGTCTTGCTTTTTAGCCACTGCTTGAGGTGTCATTTTTTGGTTAAGCAATACACCACCTAGAATCTTATCCGTTGGTAATTTGGAGACTGATTTATAAACTGCTGTTGGACCATTGATGTCTGTTCCAGACGATGGTGAACTGCCTTCTGCCAAAGGTGTCCCTGCTTTTCGCCCATCTGGTGTAGCACCAACTACAGCTCCCGATGGTACGTTAGCTGATATGCTAGAAGTACCTGCATAATATTTACAGCCAATAGACCCTCTACCATGTCTTGTTGTATGGTAGTTATCAAGTTCATTTATAAACATCATGTAAGCATCATGGAGAATGTTATCAACATAGTCATCGTCGTTGCCATATTTTGGACCATAGTTGAGTAGTAGTTGTCTTATACGTTCACCTTGTTTGCCTTCGTAATCATTCCCTAGAGCCTCCATCAATTCTTCGGCTGATATTTTCTTTTCCTCATAAACCAATTTCTTAATGGCAGCCAAAGAATTTCCAAGGTTGGCTATACCCACTTGAAGTCCTGAAACAAAGTCGTATTTACTGCCACCTTCTTTAATAAACTTACCCTTCTCAATACAGCCATCCACAAATGCTGAACATAAGATATCTGGTACATTTTCCTCTAAAGCTGTGTCCACTGCTGTATCAATGGCAATTGTTGCTTTGGCAAAGAACTTGATTTGCTCTTCCCAAGCTGCCATTATCTGATCAAAGTTATCAAAGTCTGCCAAGGTTCCTTTGCCTTTAAGGAATGTTTTGCCTGAGATAGTGTCTTGGCCATCGTTTAGGGCGGCCATGAATACCCTCATTAGATTAAGGAAACTCATACCTGTACAGCGATAACCCCCCCACTTGCCAGGAACTGCAACTTCTATACATCCTATTGCAGAATATTGGTAAGCATCTTCTTTTTCAACGCCTAAGCCCATAAGCTCTTCAATGACAATCTCATCATTGTTAAAGGCTGGCATACCAAAACCTTTTCTAATAACGTCAACACAAGCTTCCATAAAATCCTGACTCATATTCTTATGGTATCTAACTGATAAGTTAGGTTGTGTAAGTTTGGTATTACCTACCGATTCAAGAATCAAATAACTCAGTGGATTTACTGCATCTTGACCATCAACCGTCTGTCCGCCTATCGTCACGTTTTGATAAAGTGGTCCTCCTGCTGAGAACTTAGTGTGTGACCATGAACGAATTTTCTTCACTGCTAATAACTTGACCCATGTACATTCGAGGAGTTCTCTTGCAAAGTCCATAGTTATGGCACCTGACTCAAGATCCTTCTTATACAATGGATAAAGGTATTGGTCCATTCTTCCAAGGGACAATGAATGACCATTGGACTCAATCTGTAGAATTAATTGAAGGAAATAAGTCAACTGCAAGCCCTGATAGAAGTTGTTAGGCGGATTGCTTGCTATCTGGCGACAGTTTTCACTGATTGTGAATAGTTCTGATGCTCTGGCAAAGTTCTTTTCTTCCTCACTAAGTTCTTTGGCCATCTCAGAGAATCTTAGTATGAATGTTGATATAGCACCTATAGCAATCTCCACTGATTTGTAAAACTGTTCTTTTTTTCAAGTTGGAATAGTCGGTCAAATCCAGAGCCTTTCGCTGATTTGTCACTTCCTCAAGATAACCTTTGATCCCTATAGATAAGATCTTCTCGTTATTGACTGCTATATGTGCATCTCCAGAAGTTAAATTTCCTTCTGCCCTAATAATACCAGCCTCATGAATCTGATGGTATAGTTCTGGCATCAAAGCATAGCCTTTATCCAAAGTTGTTCTACCGTCCCAGAATGGGCATAGTTCTTTGATGTCTTCTTTCACTTCATCGGTTAAATAAAACGCATCACTAGGTCTCTTATCAAAGCTATCCAGTTCTTTCAGCATCCAAGCTGTCGCATATTCAGGGAAAAATGGTGCTGCCTTAAGAACTGAAGAATGGTTACCAACAATTAACTCATCTTCATAGATTCTTATGGTCATCTCCTCAAGAGTTGCCGCAAGTGACAAAGCACGTCTAATTGGAATTGGCTTTGCTTCATTTTCTTTGTAGACCCTTGTATATATTTTGGCTCTCTCGGTACAAACCGATGGATTGGTTTCAAGAACCTGATTCCTTAATTTGTTAACACGTTTTGACAATCCCATCTTATTCTCCGTAGTAATCATATGGTCTCCTTATATTACATCTATCAACATTGGTTTCTTACATAACATCTATACATATATAAATTGCTTAGTTTTATCCACCTATTTTGACAATCAACCCTCTGTCTAGTGCCAGTTGCTTGAACCTATGAATCTTGTCTTCATCTGTACTTGTCATTTCACCTTTATACCTTCTCCCAAGAAGTTCATATTTCTTAGTACCATAGGTATGATAAGGCAAGAAATGTACTTCACTAACATTGCTAAGACTTTCTATGAAATCCAGCATACCTTGAATCTCCTTGTCCGTATCGTTAAACTTTGGAATGAGAGGGATTCGAATAATGATGTTACCACCTAGCTTATCTAATTTCCTGATATTCTCAGATATACGCCCCCCCACATCACCTTTGGTATGTAATTCAAGTTTGTTACCATCCACGTGTTTCAAATCCACGAGAAATTCATCAATAAGGGGGGGAATCAAATCTTGTATAGGTTCCCACGGTACATCCATACAGGTCTCTACAGCCACGTGTATATGATTTTCTTTCAATACAGGTAATAACTTTGACAGGAACTTGGTATGTGTCAATGCTTCACCACCTGAGAAAGTAACACCTCCGCCACTTTTTTTTCATAAAATAGTCTGTCTTTCTCTATGATTGCCATAATCTCTTCAACTTCTAAATCCTCGCCCACAACTTCAATGGCTTTTGATGGACAAATATCTCTGAATAATTCTGGCCTAGTACACTCTGATGAGTTGTAGACAACCTGACCATCTTCCTTAGTAAACTCTCCGTTTTGAGACATATCTACACAAGTACCGCAACCAATACATTTGGCTGGGTCAAATAGAATCTCTGCTTTATAGCTTTGGCTTTCAGGATTACTGCACCACTCACACCTAAGTGGGCACCCTTTAAGAAAAATATTGGTTCTGATGCCTTCACCGTCATGAGTTGAGAACCGCTGTATATTAAAAATCATTTATCCTATCTCTTTTCATAAATAAGGTATTTATTCTATACATTAAAGATACCATACTTTCATTTGAAAGTCAATCAGAGTTCAATCGGAATATCGTCCAAAAAGAGCCTGTACTTTTTCAGCACAGACCCTTCGATATGTTAAATTATACTTTTTCCCTTTTAAGTTTCCTTCCATAGCTATCCAGTGCAATAACTAGAACGATAACCATACCTAGAATAAATCTCTGAGGATAAGGTTGAACACCCATCATGTTCATTACATTTTGCAAGATTGCAATGAAGAGATAACCTATGGCTGCTTGAGGAATACCACCAACACCACCTGCAAGGGAGACACCACCCACAACAACGGCTGAAATAACATTTAGTGCTGTCATTTCACCAAATAAGTGAGATCCAGAATTAAGCTTAGCCGTAACCATAACGCCTGCTAATGCAGCAAGAGAACCACTAATAACATAAGTGAACGCCTTAATAGGTTTAACCGCAATCCCTGAATATTCAGCCACTTCATAGTCACCACCAATGGCAAAACAGTTTCTACCATATTGGGTGTAACGAAGGAGTATATAAGTCCCTATAAACACCAGAACCATAACAATTACAAGGTTGGGGGGGACACCAAGAAACTTGCCATTACCCATCATCATAAGTTCAGTACCTTCTGGGTAAACAGGTTTGGCATCGGTTATTTGCATACCTAGACCAATCAAGAATATACTCATACCAAGTGTGATAATAAATGGTTCTGTCTTCTGGTATACAACAAGATAACCATTTACAACGCCAATCAAGGCACCAGATAAGATTGCCGCCACTATGGATAACCACATTGGCATTCCTGCATTCATCGATTTGACCATGACAATACCGGCCATAGACAATGCACCACCAACTGACAAATCAATTCCACCTGCTATAATGACTATAGTAATACCAAAAGCGACCACCATAAGGGTTGAAGCTGAGTTGAGCATGTCAAACAAGTTGAAACTTGTGTAAAAATTCGTATCCGGAAAGAGCATCATTACCAATAGAGCAATCGTTGCAATAAATGCTTTTTGTTTCATGGCAAAAGCGTATGCTTTTTTTTGCCAAATGTCATATCATTCATGTCTATTTCCTCCTATCCAGCAATACGACCATAATCAGTACTGCACCTCTCATCAGATACTGGGTATAAGTCGATGCACCCAACAGGTTCATACAATTGGCCATAAGGATCACCATAAATGTTCCAAGGGCTGTTCTTAGGACATTACCTTTACCACCTTTTAGTGAGGCACCACCAAGAACTACCGCTAAGATGGCATTGGTCTCAAAACCATTTCCAAGAACTGGTGAAGCCGTTGTAACCCTAGAAAAGTAAATGATTGCACCAATGGCTGCCATAGCACCACTAATCATATAGATGCTCATGATACTTCTTTTGATATTAATACCTGCAAGTCTAGCAGCGGTCTTGTTCCCACCAGTCAGGTTAATGGCCCTACCAAGGTATGTTTGACTTTGAAATATATATAGGATAATTAATATGAAGACAAAAATAATAAATGAGACTGAAAAAAATACCAACTGTTCCTTTACCAATTGCTGTGAAAACAGAAGTGCTTACCTCATGGCCGTCTTCTGACATATAGTGTAGATGTTTGGTCTGGCCACCAGTATAGATTAAAGCAATGGCTCTATAAACAACCCACATACCATAAGTAATAAATAGTGCTTCAGCTTGTGTGATTGCACCACTAATCAGAACAATCAAACTGTTTAGACCGCCGCATGCAGCACCAAACATAATTCCAACAATCAGAGCTGGAATCTGTCCCAGTGGTTCAACCAAGGAAATGGTTACAACCGCCACAAGTGACATAATACCACCAACAGATAAGTCTATAAATCCAGCGATAATGACAAAAGTCATACCAAGGGCCACCATAATAAGTGGACCAAACTGCCTCATAATATTTGTTAGATTTCCTGCTGATAAAAATTTAGGTTCTACAACTGCAGTCACTAAGGCTAGTACTATAATGGCAACAACAATTGCGTATTCCCTGAATATATGAACAAGCCTGTTGTTCAGAATATTTTCATTCATTGGTTTACCCCCCCCTCATGAAATTCAAGCGCACTGGCCATAATGGTATCAGCAGAATCCATTCTTGGGTCAAATTCTCCTGTTATACGACCATCACACACCGTCAACACTCTGTGGCTCATGTTTAGAACTTCTGGAAGTTCTGAAGAAATCATAATGACTGAGCCACCTTCTTCAACAATCTTATTCATTAGAAGGTATATTTCGTATTTTGCACCAACATCTATACCTCTTGTTGGTTCATCTAGAATGAGAATCTTAGGATTGATTTCCATCCACCTTCCCACTATACACTTTTGTTGGTTACCACCTGACAGATTTTTAACAGTAACTTTTATAGAAGGTGTCTTAACTGCTAGGGCCTCTACATGCTTCTTAGCAGTTTCACGTTCTTTCTTCTTATCTATGAAACCGTACTTGGTGATTTTATCAAGTGAAGCCATAGAAATATTGGAAGTCACTGTAAAAGGTAATACCAAACCTTCCAATTTTCTGTCTTCTGGTACAAGACCTATACCAAGCTTCTTGGCTTCTTTAGGATTACGAATCTTCACTGGCTTTCCATCAATATGCACATCTAAATCCTTAGATTTATCTGCACCAAATATGGCTCTGACAATCTCTGTTCTTCCAGCGCCTACAAGGCCAACAAGTCCAAGAATCTCTCCCTTTTTTAGCTGGAAATTGATGTCTTTCAATTTATGGGTATTTATCAAACGAACATCCATCAGGGTATCCCCCCCTACATTATCTGTCCGTTCAGGAAATTCTTTGTCAATTGAGCGACCAACCATTTTTTTTGATTAGCTCACTACGGGTTAGTTCTGTTATTGGTTTAGAGTCTATGACATGACCGTCCCGCATTACGGTTACTGTGTCACAGAAGTCAAAAATTTCATCGAGTTTGTGGCTGATATAAATAATTGAAATACCTTTTGCCTTAAGCTGATGAATGATATGAACCAATTCTTTCATTTCATCATTTGTCAAACTACTACTGGGTTCGTCCATGATAATCAGTTTAGAATCAAAAGACAATGCTTTTGTAATCTCAACCATCTGTTTTTGAGACACACTTAATTCGGATACCATAGTATAAGAATCTATATCACAATTAATGGTTTTGAGTAGTTCTTTGGCTCTTTTGTGTGTGCCTTTCATGCCACCTAGTTCTTTGAAGCGACCAAGGAAGATATTTTCTCCAACTGTCATAGTATCCACGAGGTTAAGCTCTTGGTAGATAATACTTAGTCCGCGTTTCATAGATTCAAGGGGGGGTGTTGTCTTCTCAATGGTCTCACCATCAAAAACAATGGTGCCTGAGTCTTTTGAAAATACCCCCCCTGAGAGAATCTTCATCATCGTAGATTTACCAGCGCCGTTCTCACCAACGACCCCCCCATGAACAACACCACGCTTGACTTCAATTGATACTTCATCAAGGGCCTTGACACCCGGAAAAGTCTTCGTGACATCTTTGATCGAAAGAATTACATCTGGATTTTTTTGTTGTCATCATATAACCTCTTTCTGTCTTCTTATGAATACAGCCCGTTTCAGCAAGCTGAAACGAGCTGTAAAGTACAATTCTATTTTACCACTCTGGCGCTGTAAATGTATCGACATTATCAGGTGTTACGATATCAAGTTCTACGAAGTTAACTTCCGCAACATCTTTGCCTTCCATCTTATCTTTTGTAAATTGAAGTGACATGATTGCAAATGTTTCAAAGTTCTGTGCAATTGAAGCCGCTTGATCGCCTGACTTAACTTGTGCGAAACCAGCTCTATTACCATCAACACCAACAATAAACTTACCTTCCATACCAGCTGCCTTGAATGCTTCGATGATGCCTGTTGCACCATTATCCCAGTGACAGAATACGCCATCAATCTCATCGCCGTACTTAGTAATAAAGTCTTCAGCGATTGCTTGAGCCATAGCTGTTTGCCATTGTTCACATGCTTGAACATCTAGTACTTCAATATTAGTGCCCGCGATAGCTTCATTAAATCCAACATTTCTCTTAATCTGTGCATCGTGACCTGCTTGACCACCGATTTCAACAATCTTTGCACCATCAGGGAAAGCATTGATGAAGGCTTGAGCTGCTGCCTCGCCTGCCATATTGTCATTAACTCCAACAAAGAAATCACGTACTTCCATTGTAGCATCAGGAACGTCAGATGAGAACATACCAACGATTACGCCTGCTTGTTTTGCTTGCATCAAACTAGGAATAATTGCTCTGATGTCATTAGGGTTAACATAGATTGCCTTGATGCCTTGAGCTGCTGCATTAGTCACTGCCTGTGCTTGAACTTGCGCATCAGCTTGACCGTCAAGAATAACTACTTCAAAACCAAAGTCAGCTGCATGCTTTTTGAACATTTTAGCTGCAAAAGCTTGTGATTCATTGGCCATATCTCCAGGAATGAACGCTACTTTTGGCATTCCCTCAGCCACTTCTTCTGTTGCTTCTTCAGTTGTTTCTTCACTTGTTGTCTCTGAAGTTGCTTCTGTTGCTGCTGTCTTAGTTTCTTCTTTTGGCTCTTCTTTTGCACACCCAACAAGAGCTGATACCATCATGATTACCATTAACATTGCTACAAGATTCTTCATAAACTTTTTCATTTGTTGCCTCCCAATTTTTTTTGCTTAATGGATACTTTCCGATTCATACTTTCCGATTCATACACACACAATTACCAAATGAGATTTTTTTAACACACATAAAATGGTTAAATCTTATGATTGAAAAGTGCAAAAAAAGTATCTCCTAATATCATGTTGGTAATATATGACAAATCAATAGTACTTTTACTATCGATTGCATACTCATTATACAACACATTTATTGCTTTCGCAAGATATATTTTTACTTTTGTAATTCTAATTACTTTCATTTGAAGGTTACAAAGCTTCCATATAAGTTATTTCTTAACATTTTCATGTTACTTTTTCACACTTCAAGGCTTGTAAACACTAGATTTCCCGTAAAATACCCATTTTTATGAAATTGTGAAATCAACCACACAAACATCCTTCAAAATTGGCTTAATCACATCAATAAATTTTAAATGTTCTGGATGAATCAAGTAATCATCTCTATTTTTCCCATTTTCGAAAGTCACAATAAAGCAATGAGTCAGTCCTTTATTTAGACCTTCTGGACTGTTATTATGGCCTGATTCTATGGCTATGACACATTCTATGGACTTTTCCAGATTATGAAATGCCCTGATAGCATCCTCTAACTCTATGTCGCAGTGGTTTCATTAAAGCTAAAAAGTACAATATGACGTAATAATTCGTTATTCATAATTCATCTTCCTTTCATTTGAAAATCATTTTCATTGACAAAGGTATTGTTTATGGGTTACTGTAATATCATGATAAAAATCAATTAGATGAAACACATATCTTATATAATAGGAGCTGAATATTTTGAACGAAAGACAATTATCCATTCTCAATAAAGTAAGCAATTCAAAAAAAATCAACGTAGCCAGCCTTGCTAAAGATTTTGGCGTGTCACAAGTAACCATAAGACAAGACCTTAGAACTTTAGAGAGCAACGGCATGCTCAAAAGGTACCACGGCGGAGCAATGCCAGTATCTGACGATGACATGATGAAACGTTTATCCATCAACTACGAAGTGAAGTTGGCAATAGCCAAAGAAGCAGCATCCTTAGTCAAAAATGGTGAAACAGTTCTAATTGAGTCAGGTTCTACCAATGTGCTATTGGCTGTTGAGTTGACTAAGAAAACAGATGTAACCATTATAACCAACTCAGCATTTATCTGCCGTTATATCCGCGGTATGAGTAAGACGAAAATAGTCCTTCTCGGCGGTGACTACCAACATGACTCAGAAGTTTTGGTAGGTCCACTTACAGTAAACAGTCTCAAACAGTTCTTTGTAGACAAAGTCTTCATTGGAGTTGATGGCTTTTCACCTAAAGTTGGCTTTACCTGCGTCAACCTCATGCGTGCTGAAGTAGCAAGGAATATGGCTATGCAAGCCAACCACGTTGTCGTATTAACCGATTCCTCTAAGTTCAGCTCACTGGGTGTATCAAGACAGTTTGCGCCTGAAGAGGTTAGCATCGTCATCACTGATACCAAAATAACAGACGAGGAAACAAAAGTACTAGAAAACTTTGACATTGAGGTTCGTAAAGTATAATCTCACATATTATAGTTTACCAACAAACAAGTATATATGAGAAGAGGTTGATCTACAAGATCAACCTCTTCTTTTTATGCCATAAACTATTCAGCCTTTAGATTATAGTTACTTATCCTGAAACCACTTGATTGCACCAACCACCATATCGTGGTCAAGATGATCAAGCAAGCCAGATACAGTTATGGTACCAATAATTCTGTCCTCTTCTTCCTTAAGCTTAATAGGAACCGAACCACCAAAAGGCGCATAATCTTTTTCATCTAAGCCGTAGTCACCTTCTACTGTCTCACCTTTGCTGCCAATTCTCTGCTTACATAATAGGAATTCTTGCCAAAATACATACTTGTGTTATTCTTTCGTCGAATCCAGTCGTCATTTTCACCATTCGTACCCTCTAAGGCATAATGGAAAATCTGATGGTCACCTATAGTGATATCCACCGTGATTGATAGATTACCATCTCTAGCTGTAGCAACAAGGTATTCACCTAACCTTTGACCATCGCTAATAGAAAAGTCATTAAATTCTAAGGACTTTGATTCTGCTTCAAGCTCTTGTAGGGTCATCTGCAGTGTATCCATATTACCCAATTGCTTCTTCAAAAGCTTTGATCATCACGGATTTGTCTGGTGTTTGTCCTGTCCACATCTCAATATTAAGGGCTGCTTGATTAATTAACATACCCATACCACTTTGCCATTTGCACCCACATTTCTCTGCTTCTGCTAGAAAAGGCGTATAAGCTGGGTTTGGAATCACATCTTGCACATATAAATCAGGTCTCAAAGTATCATAATTGATATTTGGCTTCTGATCAACATGAGGGTATAGGCCCACTGGTGTTGCATTAACAAGAATATCCGCTTCAATTGGAATATCATATGTTTTGTTCCAACTAACATAGTCATTATCCATTTTTAGTTTATCTAGGACTTTGGCAAGGCTTTCACCAAAGGCTAAATCCTCAGGTCGATTCACAATTGTAATCTTCTTAGCACCGGCTAAGGCCATCTCTACTGAAATAGCTCTTGCTGCTCCACCAGCACCTAAGATAACCACATTTTTACCCACCGGACTTACTCCAGCTTCTTCAATGGCAATCATAAATCCCTTCCCATCTGTATTATGTCCTGTCAGTTTTCCATTATCATTAACAATGGTGTTGACTGCGCCGATGTGACTTGCACTTTCAGCTACTTCATCCAGATAGGTATTACATCAATTTTGTGAGGTATTGTACAGTTAATCCCTCTCATGTTAAAGGCTTTTAGACCTTTGATGGCATCCGCCAAATCATCAGGTTTCACATCTATTGTCAAAAAAAACGCCATAGGTCAAGACCTAATTGTTTGAAGGCTGCTTCTTGTATAACGACACCAGGATTCTCTGACACAGGATGACCGAACACACCCACTAATGCATCCAAATAGTTCTGTTCTTTCATCTTTTTCCTCCTTATTCCACTTCCATATTTCTGCACTTTTCAATAAACCAATTATATAATGGACAAAACACCAATGTCAACAAAAATAACCATTTTTATTTTCATTTAACTATATATTGACTTTCATTCAAAAGTAAACTACAATTAAATTGAAATTAACAAACGTGGGGGGGTGACGTGAAATCTATCGTACAAATATAGGGAGGCTTTTATGCTAAACAAATTTTTAACCGCTGCCAAGATGGGAGAACCTGTCTACATCAGTGATGTCAGTGCAGCGTTCGATTCACTTGATAACAGCAAGAAGGAAACGGTTCACCTTTGTCTACAACTTCTTGAAGGTGATGAACAAAGGGACTTTATAATTCACTTACCAAAGCTAAATATTATTGATGACGAGATACTGGATTTCGTCAAATCATATTTTCACGCCCAGGTCTACAACATTCTATCTAGTCTCGGTGGCCGAAAAATGACTATCTACATCAATACTGACAACGAACTTAGTAAACTTGCAACAGAGGACATTAGCAATATTTTCAACCTTGACTTACCACGTAACAAAAGACAAGGTTACGGAAGATCCATCAATGTCATTGACAGAATGTTAGACACACTATCACCTTCAAGTGATGATTTTGCATTTGAAGTGATGGATATAAGCTTAATGAATAATCAAGGGACTAAACCAGAAAAAGTCAATCAAGACACTTCCATTTTCACAGATGTAACCCTTGGACTTGAAGATAAGGTTGTCTGCGGCATCGATGTAGGTGGTACAGATATCAAAGTTGTCGCAGTAAAAGATGGTGAAATTGATTGCTATAAAGAATATGACTGGTTTCCAGCCAAATTCACAGAGTCAAGTCAACTCATTGACCCTATTGTGATGATTGTCAATCTGATTAGAATTAAGCTTTCACTGGACAGATGCAACAAATGTACAACTTGCGATAGAAAATGTGATGAAAGCATCTTACTTAAGCAAAGGGTACAAGACGCTCTGGATAGAGAAGCAAGTGATGAGTTCATCTTAGATACCATTGCACGTGTAGAAGGATTCCTTGACCACATCCATATTGATATCGATGCAATTGGTCTATGTTTTCCAGATGTGGTTGTCAAAAACAAAGTGGTTGGCGGCGAAGTTTATAAAACAAGGGGGGGCATAAGAAATAACCCTGACATTAACTATGAAAGTGATTTCAAACTACTAACAGATTTGAATGAACGACTAGGTGAATGTCTTAAAGAAGGTGGCGTTGTTGAAATATGCAATGACGGTCCTATGGCTTCTTATACTGCTGCAGTCGAACTTGCTGCAATGGGCGACCAATCCAAAGTTGAGAATGGTGTTTTTGCCCACACTTTAGGAACTGAACTGGGTACTGGTTGGGTTAAAGGTGATGGTAACATTCCTGATATCCCCCCCCTTGAAGTCTACAACTATATCATCGACTTAGGTTCATTACCAGAGAAAGCATTCTCATCTGATGACCTTCGAAGTATTAATAATTTCAATACTGAACTACCAGGAACCTTACAGAAATATTGTAGCCAAAGCGGTGTGTTTAGATTAGCAATGAAATATTTCCCTGAACAAAGACCAGACCTCTATCAAGAATTGTTTGACTTAGGTTATGTCCAAGTGGTAACCGTTGAAGGTCAAAAACAATTGGTTGTTCCAACTGAACCTGTAGATATGAGAAAAGCCTTTCTTGAACATATGATGTCATTACCAGAACGTGAGAACGATGAAGTTAATAACCGCATTTGGCAAGAACTTGGAGAGTTCTTGGCCGTCACTTGGCTTGAGACCGAGAAGATTCTAATGCCTGATGCTAAGTCAAGATTCCTCTTTGGCCGATTGGTCAAACGTCAGAAATGTTTTGACTTGATGGTTGAAGGTGCTAAGAGAATCGTACCTGATATTCAACTGGAAGTGGCTAATTCAGATATGGCTATTACGCCACTAATGAAGAAACTTGAGGAATACCCAAATTACACTGTAGCACAATTTGCACAAGCCATTGGCGCTGTCTATTACGCCAATCGCTTGGAATTATAAATAATAGTTATTTTGTTAATACCCTCCGTGAGAGCAAAATGAGATCAGCCATGTGGCTGATCTCATTTGCTATTTCAAGCTATTATAGTGTAATTGAATTAAGCTTACCGATAAAACCATCTAGCACTTCACTTTCATCCAGTGGTTCATAACTAAATAAGGCACTACATGAGTGAAAAGCTTCTGGCAACTTGTCTTTTTGCCATCCAAGTTCCAAATCAAAGACTTGTTTATAGACATCCGATACCATAAACCCAAAAGCTTCTAGAGAATAACGAAGTGTCTCTGGTTCCACACAAGGCATCATTTGCTTTTTACTACAAACCACACACTTAGTACAAGAACCTGGTGGTGAACTATAGGCATTATTATACAAGCCTTCTGCTTCAATCAACAAATCTGTCAGCACATCTTTTACATGGTTAAACACATACATGGATAAGGCAGTTCTTTGGTCTACACTTGTCTGAGCTTCATCTTTAGATTGGCGGGCTTTGATATAATTGGTCAGGACTCTGGAATCAAAAGTTCTCTTCTCAATCTCTTCCCACCTATTTTCAACTGCATCCGTTGGAATTTCGGTTAGTATAACTGTCACATACTTATAATCTCCAAGAATACCCAAGGTATCAAGTGCACCCGAAGGACAACTATGGTTCTTGCCATAATTACTGCATCTACCGCAGTAACTCAACACTTCCTCTTGTTTGAAAGTATTCATTAAGACTTCTTTTTCAATTGTTCTGATGTGATACTTAACTGGTAAATTCAATTTCATAATGGCCTCCTCAAAAAATAAAAGACCCATTAGAATTCAAAGGGTCAAAGTCGCAAATTCTACTAAATGGTGTTTGATCAACTAACACTGACTTGTCATTCATATGGTATTGAAGGAGTAACCATGGGGGGGTAACGAATCCCATAATCTACCATAGCATCTGATGATTAGTATGAGTCGGACTTATCATCTGATATAGTGATATCTCTATCACTTATGAGTCAAACAATTGACAGTCAATATTGATTTCAAACATATAAAAAGCCATTTATCCTTGGATAAATGGCTAGAATTGTATACACTGTGTCTACATCCATTCGCCTCTATTTACCCGTAGAGTTTTGCAAATACACACAAGGCAGGTCTTCTGACTTAAGGATCATCATCATTCATGCCTTCCCATTCTATTGAACAGTGGCTCTTATGAATGACTCCTCTTTCACAGCGGCGGGACCGTGTAGGACTATTATACCTACTTCCCTATTATCTGCTAAACATCTTGAAGGGATGTTATGATTGCAGCACCTAATGTTTTCTTTATTTGATTTGTACTAATCATACCCTATAAGGTAGGGGGGGCCGTCTATGATAAATTTAGCACTTTTTGTATATTTTTGCTTTCAGCCTATAAGTCACACCAACAAATTAGGTTTATGATTCTATACGTTCTATAAGTGATTCTTTCGTATAGCAAGTATGTTCAAACCTAATTGTCGGGCGATCAATAACCAACAACTCAATACCTAGGTCATTGGCCGCTTGTACTTTTTCATGGGTATTGCCTTCTACACCACTGTCTTTGGTCACTAGAAAACGAATTGATTTATCTTTTATATAGGCTACATTGTCATCGTAATAAAAAGGTGGCTTTTTTTTACTACAACATTATCTGTTAGCAGTCCACATGTTTTAATTATTTCCATAGATCTATCCACCGGAATAACTCTAACATGAATTCGGTCTGTTGATATATCTTTTACAATACTTGGTACTTCGTTTACACCTGTGGTAAAAAGAATATTTCCATCTTGGCTCTGTAGATATTTACATACAGCGGACATATTCTTAAAGTGATAACCTTCTTCTTTGTTAATAGTAGACGGACGCTCAAATCGAATCAATTTATAGCCAAATTCATTACACAGCCTAATAACATTCTTAGATACTTCAACCGCATAAGGATGGGTACTATCTATTACAACATCTACCTCTATAGCTTTAGCAAACTTAATCAGAGCATTATAGTCTAACCTTCCATGATAGGTTGTGATATTAGGATGGGTCTTAATTTGAGCAGAACCATACGCACTGGCAGATGAAACTATCACTTCATGGTTTCTATCTGCCAGCATTTCAGCCAATTCTCGTCCATTCTTAGTCCCCCCCGCAAAAATTAGTATCTTCATAACGCCACACCGCTCTCCATCTATGCCTGATCTCAGTATGTTCCTTGTTCTATTTATCTACGATAACCTCTCGGCGTAATCATCTTGTCACCTTTAACAAAGGTGTCACCATTACCAATAATAACCATTGTCGACATATCGATATCCACAGAACACATGTCTTTTAGATTAGTTATAAACACTTCTTGGTTGTCGCGCCTTGCATTTTTGACAATCCCAACAGGGGGGGTATCTGCTTTTTTTGTGCCTTAGTAAAATATCTCTTGCCATTTCAATATAGTGAGGACGGCCTTTACTCTTAGGATTGTACAAACTAACAATAAAGTCTCCTTGGCCGGCAAGATCAAGACGCTTCTTAATCATTTCAATGTCTGTTAATAAATCGCTAAGGCTTATATAACATGAATCATGAACTATTGGCGCTCCTAGGGCTGCTGCCGCTGCGTGAGATGCTGATATGCCAGGTATAGAGTATATTTCTGTTTCAGGACCTTCTTCGAGGACTATCTCTTGCATGATACCACCGATACCATAGATTCCTGCATCACCGCCACTAACCATGGCTACCTTCTTACCTTCTTTACTTAGTTCAAGAGCTTTTCGGCAACGGTCAACTTCCTTCTTCATGCCATTGACAAATAACTCCTGACTATCTAATAATGGCTCCAGTAATGTGACATACTTCTTATAACCAACAACCACATCACAGTTCTTTACCGCTTCAATGGCTTCACCACTCATACATTCTATAAGGCCTGGGCCTGTACTTACTATTGTAATCATTTTTTTCTTCCTCACTTTCAATTTAGGACTTCTCAAATAAACATAAGGTTATGCCATTCTTAGCCACTTTTTCCACAAGGCATTGACCTTTACCTGATGCTATATAACCACTGGTCATACATACCGAGCCAACACCTGTAATTTTTCTAACAAATTCAGAACACTCAAACAAATCTTCTACACTTTTTAGGACATCGGCCTTATAGGTTTCAAATGGGATATTAAGTTTCTCCGATAGGCCTATGATACCTTCTTCGTCCGCTTTGATATCTATCGAGGCTATACCAATAATGGCCTCACGATGAATACCATTATTATCTAGTGACTTTTGTAATAATGCTTCAATAGCTTCAAGGGATGTGCCTCTTCTAGCACCGATACCAAGAATTAAATTCTTAGGTTCCAAATGAGCTATTGGCTTAGTAAGGTTATTTGGCGACCTGTGACCAATGTATATGTAACCATCTAACTTTCCAATCTCACCATTTACATCCTTAGCTTCTTTATGCTCAAACGGTCCACACCATTCAGTTACAACGCCTTGAATATCACCCTTCAAATCACCATAGTCATTAATTAACCCTACTTTTTTTACCGTCTACAATCAAAGCTGTGACGTCTTTTGCTTTCTCGAAAGACCTGATAATCAAGTCATTGGCTTTGGCAATCATATCTACAGCTGTCACATTCATCAGGTCCGATGCCGTTGTAATAACAGGCTTAGCACCAATGGCATCAGCCACATTTATAGCGACTTCATTGGCACCACCTAAATGGCCTGACAGTACAGGTATAATATGCTCACCATCAACTGAGAGACATAGCACAGCAGGGTCATAACTTTTATGACCAATATAAGGCGCTATGCTTCTGACAATAATGCCCATGGCCATACAATAGATAATGACGTCATAAGTCTCAAATAGGACTTTGCTAAAGTCGACAAGTTTGCCTTCTATAGGTTCTAGACCATCACTCAGATTCCTGGGCATAGTATAGATGTCCACTTGGCGCACTGATTTAACCTGTCTCGCTACTTCTATGGCGTTTTCATTAAGGGTGACAAGGGCCCATCTCATTTTGGGATTCCTTGTCTATATTCATGGGTAAAGGTTTTGTCATATAACTTAGACTTATCATAGTCACAATCTATGAAATCACCAATAAGGATTTGGGCCGTCTTGGTAATACCTGCCTCTTTTACTTTATCTGCAATATCACCAAGTGTTCCAAGAACGATTTTTTCATCTTCCCAAGTCGCTTTTTGAATAACCGCTACTGGGGGGGTTGTTTTCTCATAACTCGTCAATAATCTAGCCACAACCTTGTCAATCATACCAACAGATAAGAATAATGCCATACTGGCTCTGTGGGCAGCCAATGATTCAAGAGATTCTTTCTCTGGTACAGGGGGGTTCTACCTTCAACACGTGTAAGGATCACTGTTTGTGTCACATTAGGTAGTGTGAACTCTTTTTTTGATTGCTGCTGCTGCACCAACAAAAGAAGAAACACCTGGGATTACATCAAAATCCACGTTGGCTGCTTCAAGGGCATCCATCTGCTCTTTGATTGCACCATAGATTGATGGATCTCCTGTATGAACCCTTGCGACTTCAAGGCCTTTTTTTCACGGACAAAATACTGACATCCAATACCTCATCCAAATTCATTCCAGCACTGTCAAATACTTTAGCGGATGCCTTACGCCCCCCCTCAAGGACTTGTGGGTTTACTAGTGATCCTGCATAGATAATGATGTCTGCTGCCTCTATTGCTTTTTTACCTTTAACTGTTATTAGATCTGGGTCTCCAGGTCCTGCTCCGATGAACGTTACTTTTGCCATTGTCACTACCTTCTTTCTTCTTAGTCTTTGTTGCACTGATTATTGTGATTGGGTTCTCAGCCATCATCATATGGACTGTCCCTACTTCTCTGCTTCGGCTCACATTCATCTGAACCGCTTCTATGTTTTCATACTTATAATGCTTCATTACTTGCATCAACTTGCTTGTATTCTCTATGGTGATGGTATTGGCTACAAGTACGCCACCTTCTGCCAGATTGCTTTCAAGGTATTTGAAGATACCTTCAATTTTCCCACCAGAACCGCCGATAAAGACTCGGTCATAAATGGTTTTCTCTGGAAAAGCCATTGGGGGGGCAGTACCTTCTATGGCTTCCAATTTATCAGTACCGAAGTTCTTTGCATTCTCATTGATGAGTGCAACCCCCCCTTCACTATTACGCTCAACAGCGGTCACATCACACCCTCTAAGGGCACATTCTATACTGACAGACCCAGTTCCAGCACCAACATCCAATACCTTAAGGCCACTTTCCAGCTTCATTTTGCATAAACTAACTGCCCTAACTTCTGACTTGGTCATTGGCACTTCACCTCTAACGAAGAGACTGTCTTTAACACCTGTTGTGTTATATTGCCATCTTTTACTCATACGTAATCACCACCACACTTAAAGGATCTGCCTTGTACTCTACACATTCAAGTACGGAGAGTCCTGTTATTTTTTTCATCGTCATACGACAATCTTTCACCTACATAGACCTTACAGCCTTTGATACCATACTCATGTAATAAGGCACCGATATATTGGTTATTTCTTGTCCTGTCTGTTAGTAAACCAAGTTCAACTTTCTCTTCAAGATAGTGTGTCAAGTCTGCTTCACGGCCATGTAGGCTTAACCATTTGGCATTCTCATAAGATCTGCCAACTTACTGTACATGTACTGAAGGGAGCTAATGCCTGGCACTAACTTTATTGAAGACATAGGGACATGTCTTTTTACGAAAGCCAACATACTATGAAAGCCTGTATCACCCGAAACCACCACTGCTATAGGTTCTTCATAATGAACCCCCCCTAGGTAATCACCCATGGTCTCAAAACCACAAGTATAATCCATCGTGTCTTTGCAATAAGAGAGGACAGCCTCTAGATTTCGTTTAGCACCTATAACCATCTCTGCGCTTTTCACAGCTTCGATGGCCGCAGGCATAATATAAGATTCATGACCAGGGCCAAGCCCTACAATTGTTACCACCTTGCTTCACCTACTTTACTTATTCTGTTTAACATTGCTTTGGCCTCATCAGTGGATGAAAGCTCACCATGTATGGTTGAGAAGAGGATACATTCCACCTGGATACCGCCCATCTTTTGGGCTTGTTCCTTACATTTGTTAGCAATATTTTTCAGCACCATTGTTTCTTTGCCCCCCCATTCCTTGAGCATATCCACAGCTTCATCTGAAGTGTTGGCAAGGAGCAGCTCTTCTTGATTTTCAAGACTTAGACCACAGCCTTGTGCACAGTTTAGGATGGATGCCATTCTCTTATCCCCCCCATATTTACTATGGGTATTGTCCATACCTGCCGCCAACTTAACCATTTTCCCAAGATGTCCAACATACAATAGCTTCTTAATGCCTAATTCTTTGGCCGCTTCAAGCATATAAGCCACAAAGTTACTGGTCTTTTGCATTTTCATTTCAGGAATGTCATAAGGCTCTAGCCAATCTCTGCCAAAATTACCAAAGACAAAAAGGAATTCCTTATGACCATCCTCACTCCCCCCCAGATCAGCAAGCTTAACAGCCAACTCTACTTTCAAGGATTCTTTGAAGGCGTCATCAGACATAGGTTCAACAATGCCTGATGTCCCAAGAATTGAGATACCACCAACAATACCAAGCTTAGGGTTAAAAGTTTTTTTTAGCCACTTCCACGCCTTCTGGCACTGATATGACAACTTCAACACCGCAACCTTCTGGCAAAGCTTTCGCAACTTCCTCCCTAATCATCTTCATAGGAACAGGATTGATAGCCGCTAATCCAACTGGGACTCTTAGACCTTTTTTTAGTCACCCTGCCAACGCCTATGCCACCATCAACACGAACACCAGGCATCTTCGATTTTGTCACGTGAGCAACAACTTCAAGACCATTGGTCACATCTGGGTCATCGCCACCATCTTTGATGACAGTGACACTGATTGATGCCTTGTCATGGATAATCGTTTCTACAGGTATGTCAATGGTCCAACCTTTAGGTGTGTCAATAGAAACAGAATCCATGTCACCTTCACCAAATAAGAGTAAGGTCGCAGCTTTTGCTGCTGCCGCTGAACAAGAACCTGTTGTATAACCGTAACGCATCTTTTTTCCATTTTTCTCGATGTAGCGTTCTAACATAATTTCACTTCCTAAACAACTTACCTAATAATCGCTATAGTAAAATAAGGTAGTTTTGAATCAAGTGCATCAATATCTGATGTAATGGATTCATCATCAAGACCTATATTGGACATAAACGTCACTTGTCTATTTTGACTTTCAATTAACTCTTTAAGCAGTGGTTGATTAATACATACTTTCATGACCACAATACTCTCGTGAACATCGAATTTTCTTCTAATGTCATCTTCATCATCCGTCATGTTCAGGACACATAAAGATTCATCACCAATACATAAGGATTGACCAGCAAGGGCCGCTCCGTTTATGAATGATGGGATACCGGGTACATAACCAACTTCATCAACAAAACCACTGATGTATGTAAATGTACAATAGATTGAAGGATCTCCTAAAGTAAGGAATACAACATCCTTTTCTTCTGTTTGCATTTGACTGATCACTTGTCCGTGATTCTCAAACAATTCTTTGGTGGCTGGGTCTTCATCAAAGCCTAGGAACATTGGAAAATACATATAGTGTACCTTGTCCATATCCTCAATATAGGGTTTTGCTATCCCAAGGGCTGTAGAATTTGTTGATCCTTCTTTTTTCACAGGTGTGACAATCACATCTGCCTCTTTAATTAATCTTACGGCTTTCATAGTCATTAATTCACTATCGCCAGGGCCTACGCCTATTACATTAAATGACATGTCTATCTTCCTTTCCAATCTTCAGTACTGCATTCATCATAGCTGCTGCTACAGGCTACCGCCTTTTCGGCCTTCAACACTCATATAAGTATGGTCTGTTTTCATCAATTCATCTTTTGATTCCTGGGCGCCAACAAAGCCAACTGGCACACCAACAATTGCTTGTGGTTTTTTTCTTATGAATCTCAGACAATTCCATCAGCTTAATCAAAGCTGTTGGGGGGGCATTGCCGATTAAGTAGATCTTAATATCATCATCAAGAAATGCCTTTTCCATAGCAATCATTGATCTTGTAACCCCCCCAAGTTCTTTGGCCTTAATAGTCACATCTTCATCATGGACATAATTGACGATTTCACACCCAAAATCTTTTAGAAGCTTTCTGTTAACACCAACAGCAATCATATTGGTATCTGAATAGATTTTACAGCCACTTTTCACTGCATCAATCATCTGCTCAATTGGGTCATTACCAAACCGCACTAAGCTTTCATACTCAAAATCCGCTGTTGTATGAATCACCCTTTTTACAACTTTTAGGGCTTCCTCATCAAATGCACCTGGATTGACCATTTCTGATTCAATAATTGCCATACTGCCATTTTCAATTGCCATTGGTTCTTTGATATAGTCCATCTAATCTACCTCATTTCTCTTATATGCCAAACACGTCTTAACAAAGTTCTGACCAAATTCCAAGTTACTGGCAAAATGCAGGTGTGCATAAGCACCAACCCCCCCATTGCCTTTTTTTATAGCCACATGACCATGATTTAATACATTCACCGTCACGATGTTTCTCAAAATAGTAGACCATTTTCTCATTAACCTCTGCCTCTGAGCGATGGAATTCATGAACCCTAACTTGGTCCCCCCCTTTATCACCATAAGCACAAGGACTGTCAATGTTGAGTGTGGCATAGCCAAAGCGTTGAAGCCGCTTCTTCATAACCGTCTTACCATCAAACCAGCCCACCATTTTGTGAGCTTTATCCTCAAGGTCTATGAGTTCATCACACAGATACATGAGGCCACCACATTCGGCTATATAGGGTAAACCACCTTCTAGTTTGCTTTTTAGGTCATTGGTAAAGGACCCATTATCCGTCAACTCTTTGGCAAATACCTCTGGGAAACCACCACCAATGTATAAGCATGAAGGTTGTCAGGCAAAGCCTCATCTTCTAGAGGGCTAAATGGCACCCATTTGACATGACCATAGTCTTCAAGTAGATCCAGACCATCTTGGTAGTAAAAATTAAAGGCTTTATCTCTCGGTATGCCAATACGCACCTCTTCTGAGTTAAAGACGTCAGGAACATAACCTTGGTCAACAACCTCAGCCTTAGTCGCTAGGGAATAGATCGCTTCCAAATCAACTGTCTCGCTTATTGTCTGGGCCAATAGCTCAAACACATCATCTAAGTTTTGATGTTCACACGCAGGAACAAGTCCCAAGTGACGTTCTGGCATTGTCAATCTTGTGTCTTTCTTCAAATACCCAACAGGTGTCACCCCCCCTGTATTGTACTCAATGGATTTCTTCAGAAGGTCATAATGGTATTCACTGCCTACGTTGTTTAATATGACACCTGCTAGCCATAGGTTCTGATCAAAAGTCTCAAAGCCTTTAACTGTGGCTGCAATAGAGTTAGCCACTTTGCTGCCATCCACAACCAAAATCACTGGAATTCTTAATTGCTTGGCCACCGATGCAGAACTACCAACATCATTTGTGACACCAGCACCATCAAAGAGTCCCATAACGCCTTCAACAATCCCAAGGTCCGCATCCTTCATATTTTTACAGAACAAGTGGTTAATCATAGGCTGATCCATCAGGTAGGAATCTAGATTCCTACAAGGCCTTCCCGTAATGTAACTATGAAATGCGGGGGGGTCTATATAATCTGGCCCTACTTTATAAGCTTGTACCGTCATTTTTCTGCTAAAGGCTGCCATAAGTCCCATGGCCACCGTGGTTTTTCCAACACCGGATTTGGTTCCGGCAATCATAATAGAATTCATCTTAACCTCTCTTTATCAGGTAGCCACAATTAGGCATCTTCTATAAGCAAGTCCAAAGAAAGCTACAAAGTAACAAAGCAAAATGGCTACACTGCTTAGACTAAAAGCTTCATAAGAAGCAATGGCTCTAAGGACTGTTGATACATGAGTCAGTGGCATTAACCAAACGATTTCTCTAACAATGGCTGGCAACTGACTGGTTGAAAAGAATGTCCCGCACAAGAAAGTCATCGGCAACATAACGTAACTTCCAAATCGATTCATATCTGCGTGGGATTTTGCCTTCATCGCCCCCCCGTACATGCCAAGGCAAGCAAAGGTCATACCATTTAAGAACATAACCACAACAAAACCTGTTGTCAGATTCAGTCTCACACCAAAGGCCAAGCCGATAATTAGAATAAGTAGGCCTGCATACATCCCTCTTAGTGCCCCCCCAGCCAATGATTTACCAAGGCAAAAGGCGAAAACAGAAATTGGTGCTATCAGGTAATGTTCAAAAGACTTATCGTAGACTCTGTTGGTAATGAGCTTGACCGATATGGCCTTGTAACTGGCATTCATTGTCGTCATGGCTATAATCCCTGGTATGAGGAATTTGAGATAAGTTATACCATATAGGGACCGACCACCTGAGACACCAAAACCAAATGCAACAATATATAACAAGGGCCCAATCATAGCGCTTAAGGATATCTTTATGAAATTTTTTCTAAAAAGTACCCATTCATCGTATACAACTGGGATTAACTCATTGATTAGTGTCATTTTATAGAATCCTTTCATTGGTTAAATGGATGTAAACATCTTCAAGACTGGCCTGCCTTATGGTCAATGTCCCCCCCTTAACCTTCTTGCCATATTCCGCCGCCTCTTCTTTGCTGTCAAAATACTCATAGGTGGTCTTGGTTGAATCAAAAACCTCAAGGACATAGGGCTTAATTTCATTAATAAGTTCTTCTGGGCTAGCACACCGTATTAGCTGCCCTTCACGCATCATGCCAATTGTGTCGCACAGCTGATTGGCTTCTTCTATATAATGTGTTGTTATGATAATGGTCAAACCATCACTTTTTAGGGTTTTGAGCAAATCCCATATACTTCTTCTAATGGCTGCATCAAGTCCCACTGTTGGTTCATCTAGAAATATAATCTTAGGCTTATGCATCATGCTACGGATAATCATCAATTTTCTTTTATTACCACCAGACAGTTTGTTGATGGTCTTATCTAGGTGTTTGTCCATCTTGGCAAAAGTGCTAAGGGTCTCAATTCGTTCTTTTATCTGTTTTCTGGACATACCATGCAGCATACCATGTAACACCAATGTTTCACGACCAGTCATCTCACGTTGGAGACTCATGTGTTGGGTTACGACACCGATTTTTTTGCTTTAATTTCTTATTTCTTCGGTCTATGGGTTGATTATGTATGGTAATCTGCCTTTGGTAGGGTTCAACAGCATGGACATCATCTTAAGTGTTGTTGTTTTACCAGCACCGTTTGGACCAAGCAAACCAAAAAAAGGAACCTTCTTCAATTGTAAGGTCTAAACAGTCAACTGCCGCAACACCTTCATATTCTTTTCTTATGCCCGATACTTCTATCATTGTCGTCCATCCTTAATTCTTATGACCTTTTCTTATTCCCGGTTACCAGTCCTTAATCCTTGAACAAGTTCATACACTTGTGTGTAGCTTATGTCTGTATCTATTCTTATGCCATAATCACTAAGCATATGGCTTGCATTTTCTCTTGTCGTATCCTTAATCACTGTCACTGAATCAATCAGTTCTTCAAATGTTACTAAGCGGTCTCTGTGAAACCACTCTTGTCCATCTATTCTAATAGGTGCCATATAAAAGACCATGGTGACTGATTCAATCTGGTTAAAGTCTTCATCTTGCCAAGCAATATCTTTATACGCGCCGTAGGTATGATGGAACTTCTCATGTTCATAATAGTCACTGTCAACAAGTGTGTAGGTTGGTACTAGTAAAAGGTCGTATAAGATGAGGGCTAGGTCACCACGAGTGATTCTTTCATTCTTCTTATATGGGTCCATAGTTTTGTCTTCATCTAGAATTTCCTTATAAAAGTCTTCTAAAGCTTTGTCATTTACCTCATAAGCCAAGATTGCCTTCAGGCCGAGTCTTTGTAATTCTTTAATACCTTGTGGAAATCTAAAGGTATACTGGCCAAGCAAGGAACCTGGTAATTCATATATGTGATTCTCTTTAACAGCCTTTGTCTTGGCATGATTGGATTTTGCTTAATTGAAGCTATATCTGAGCCTGTGTAGCCTTGTCCTTTGATACTGAAAATAATGTCAATCTCATCTTGGGCATTCTCAATGAAAGTTTTACCAAGAGGGTACTGGGTGTCCTTCGCATATATCTTTGGTGTCTGGCCTGCTATTGAAGTGAGGCCGGCAACCTTAAGTGCATGACCAACAATACTTTCTTGTGTCGGTGTTAAATAACCTGCTTGGCCACTTTCAACATAGACACCAAGGTCTTTTAACACTTCCTTTGAAGCATCATTATCTAGTGCCTTCATCTGGTCATAAAACTCTTCAAGTTTAGCCTCTGCAACATCCTCTTTGTCAATTACCATGGCCAGTCGTCTGATGTAACTTTCAAACTCACCATAGGATTGTGGCATCAAAGAAACCACTGTAATACCTGCCACTTCAAGCTGACTTATCTGAATGTTATTAACCTTGTTCATTAAAGGATCCACCAAAACCAAATCTGGCTGAGCATCTATAAGCTTTTCTATATCTCTTATTTTACTAATGTCATAGCTTTTCTTGTTTAGAACCTGGTATGGGAAGATTGAGTCCTTGCCAACACCGTACAAAAGTCCTTCACCTTTAAGTGTGTAGATATTCTCTGTGTGGGTGGGGGGGCTTAAGCTCACTATTCTACTTGGCTTAGTCTTAAGACTAATGACATTGCCCACATCATCAACGAAACTGAGCTCATCTAATATGTCAAAAGCCTTTCCAGTACCACCAACAGGTATATTCAATTGTGCTAATGTGTAGATTATTAGGCCAAATGCCACAAGCCACATACCTGCTTTTATATGTTTCATAACTTTTCCTATCTATATCAAATCTTTTATCTTACTCGTTTATTTTCATTATATCTTTTGCATCTCTTGTTTCTATTCTCATTGACCTTCTTCTAGAATACGCTCAAGCTTTGCCACAACCATCTGTCCTGTTATAGCATCATCAGGATTGAATCGACCATTCTCATCAAGAGACATTAGACCGGCATCCACAACCTTTTGTACGATTGTTTGATGTTCACACATGTCAAGGTCTTCAATGATTTGGCTCTCTTTAGAAGACTCTAAGTCCATTAACATAAATATGGAAAATGCAAGGTCTTCATTGGTCGCTAGGCTATCCTTATCAAAAAATTCTGTGCCATCCTCTAATTTATAGCCTTGAATCATACTGGCAATAACAGCTGTTTCAATATAGTCAAAATCCTCGTCTTGCCAATGAACATCTTCAAACTTTCCATAGGTATGTACCTTATGGTCTTTCTGATAATAAAGACTTGAAGATGGGACAAATATTGGTGTGCCAGTCCCTTTAACAAGAAGTGCTGCATACTGGGCTCTTGTCAGTGTTGCCTCTGTGTCATATGAAGATAAATCATCCCATAACCATGGATAGAACGTTCTAGCCAGTTGGTAGACGCCTTTGTCAAATCTAAGGCTTGGGGGGGCAGAAATAAGTTTCTGGTTAATCTCTAATATCCTGCCATCGGCTACAGCTTTGATAGCTTTAAAACCTTCACGCTGTGGAATACTAATGAGGCTACCGCCGCCATTCATGCCACCTCTTTGTGTCACATACACATCTATTTCATCACTATGTAGCATTAACCTCTCGATACCATATTCAGCTATGGTACTACCTTTTGCTATAGGTTTGGCCTCTTCGACCACATTAAGACCACCTGCCATCTCAATAGCTCTAGCTGGGTTTGAGTCCAGTGTAGCTGTTCTATAACCAGCCTTCGTTGTTTCAAAAAAAGACTGAAACTCTTAGGTCAGGGTCTAGGGTCATTGAGATAGATTCAATATCACTAAGCCTCTTATGATAGGACTCAAGAGCCAACTTGGCTTTGTCTTCCTTACCAAAAACTTTGCCAAGAATCTGAATATAAGTATCAAAACTAGTTTCATCATCAGGGTAGAGGGCCATGACTTGTATCCCAGCTTTTTCAATGGCCCTTATATAGTCACTGTAATTACGCTCAGTGTTTGGTCTTGTTAGGACCAAGTCAGGGTTTAATGCAATAATCGGTTCTGGGTCACCTCGGTAATCCAGTATAGGTAATTCCGTCACATCTGGTGGATATGTGGATGCACTATTGACGCCAATCACCTGATTACCCGCCCCCCCAATTATGTAGGCATTTTCGGTATGGGCCGAATACAAAGACACGACTTTCTCATATGGTTTTGATAAATCAATTGTTCTGCCCATACTATCCTTGATGGTTGTATCATCAACAATGGCCATTGTTTGAGCCGTCAAGCCAAGACTTAAACAGCCACTTATGAATAAGGTCAGTAATAGCCAGGTAATAATGAGTAGCTTTCTATTCATCTAAAACGCCTCTTCCTCCAAGGCTTCAATGGCATGCTCTACAAACATTTCTCTAATAGCAGGCAATTCACCTAGACCTTTCATAGCATAATCAACATCGTAGCCTTTGGCCTTAAACATCAACTTCCAGCTGTCTTCTTCATCACCAGCCATGTCATTGTGAGCATGGTCTCCAGCAACAATCATAAGTGGCATCATGAATACTTTGTCATAACCCTTGTCTTCAATATCTTTTGCTACTTGGTCAAAAGGTGGAGCTCCTTCAACAGTGCCTATGTAAACATCTTCACGTCCCATATGTTTAAACGTGTAATCTAGTGTAGGATATGCACTGTTAGCATGATGATGTGTACCATGTCCCATAAGTACAACTGCTGTATTCTCATCAACTTCTGGTAACTCAGCAATAAGGGCCTCAGCTACCCTGTCGTAATCTCCTATCTCTGTAAGAAGAGGATTGCTAACAACAATACTGTCTATTTTATCTTCAAAAGGTTCAATGGCATCCATCATCTGATCATACTCTTCACCATTAATAACCAGTGTGGGTACAACCAACACATGACCATATTTACCTTTGTATATCTTCTCAATAGCTTCACTCACAGTGTCATATATAACACCATCTCTGTCCTTATAAACATCAATGATGATTTCAGAAGTAAAGGCTGTGTATAAATCATATTCTGGAAATGCCTCATGGATTGTCTGATCTGTCACGTCGATGCTGGCTTCCCTATTTTCTATAAAACTAGATCCAAAGCTTACAACTAACAAAGCCTTTTTGTCTGTGTTAGAGTTGACACCACTACAAGCTGTGAATTGAATCGTCACCATAACTATAACTACCAATACAATCATTGCTTTATATAACTTTTTCATTTGTAATTCCTCAATTCTTTCTATCAAAACTCATCTTCATACTGAAACCAAATTCCTTATCAAAATTAACATTGGTTTCATATATTGTTTCAATTGTTTCTTTAGTCATCACATTGTCTTTGTTACCACTTTCTATCATAGAACCATTCTTTAGCATAACCACCTGATTACTTATTTGATAGGCCACATTCAAATCATGAATAATTGCCACTACAATCAGATTGTCAGAATGGATTCTTTCCTTAATGCAATGGACCATCTCGCTTTTGTGTTTGATATCAAGGGCCGAGAACCCTTCATCAATCAGTAACACCTTTGGCTCCTGACATAAGGCAGTAGCTAGGACCACACGTTGCTTTTCTCCACCAGATAATTCAGTCACTTTCTTATCTCTAAAGCCTAGTATGCCTGTGTCCTGCATTGATTTCTCAATCACATGGTAATCCTTGTCAGTTAGACCATTCATGTCTTCTCTCCAAGGGTAGCGACCATAACTTACCATCTCAAAACATGTGATGGGAAAGCGTAGTTGCGGTTGTTGTACAATGGTCGTAATCTGTCTTGCTCTATGCATTGAACTATAAGAATCAATGGCTTTATCCTTTAGTAAAATTTCACCGCTTTCAGGTTTAATGGTTCCATTCATCAACTGAATCATTGTTGATTTACCTGCACCATTGGGGGGGCCTACAACGGATGTCCATCCTGGCTTTAGATCAAAGTCCATATTCTTAATAAATGTAGTGTCATCATATGAAAATGTCACATCCTTAAGCCTTATCATCTAGAAGACACCACCTTTCAAATCACCTTTTCTAGTAAAAAGGTAAATGAAGAAGGGTCCACCTATCAAAGTGGTTAATACCCCCCCAACTGGAATCTCGACAAACAATAATGTTCTTGTAATGTTATCTGCTATCATAAGCAGCAAGGCGCCTATTATTGCTGATAAGGGCATTAGGTACTTATGGTCTGTGGTGACAAATTGCCTCAGAATATGGGGGGGTATAACCAATCCTACAAATCCGATAATGCCACTAACCGAGACACAAGCTGCTGTCACAAGAGAGGCTGTAATGAGTAGTATCATGCGAACTCTAGATACATTAACACCGTAATTCCTAGCATTAACTTCTCCTGTACACAGAAGGTTCAGTTCTTGCCCATAGTGCCTAAAAACTATAAGGCCAATGATAATTACTGGTGCAATAACCCACACATGCTGCCATGTTCTAGATGCTAATGACCCCCCCATGAGCCAAAATACAATCAAGCTAACTTCATCTCCCGATAGACTCTTAAGCAAGCTAATGGCTGCTGAACCAATAGAGGAAACGATGATACCAGCAACTATCAAACTAGAAGATGACAATGTCTTAGAATTACCTGCAATCTTTAGGACAAGGAGGAGTGTAATCATTGCTCCAACAAAAGCGGCTGGTAGTATAGCCACACTTGCTACTTGAATAATCGCTGATACAAATATAGCAATGGTGGCACCGAGGGCTGCCCCCCCCGTTGAGATGCCTATTGTATAAGGATCTGCCAAAGGATTCATTAGTAGTGCTTGAAAAACTGTCCCTGACATAGCAAGTCCTGCACCAACAAAAATACCGGTAAGTATTCTAGGTAATCGTATATCCCAAACGATGGCTATTAGACCACCTGATAGGTCTGTAAGCATGTCCGTATTGCCAAATACTTTTCCAGTAACAACAGATAAGACCTCACCAAAGCCAATGGCCGCTTCACCAAGCATAGTTGTTACAACCACCATAGCAAGAACTACTAAGCCACTAAGTGCTATAGTAACTTTAAGCTTTTTATGCAATTGTTTTTGCCTAACAAATACCTGATTTGATTCTTTCATTATCTAATCTTCCTATACCGTCTTGTCTAAAACACAAAATATTATTTTCGTCACAGTCCTTGACAACTTTTTCATTAATAAGGATACTGGGGGGGCTACAAGCCATAACCAATGCTTTACCTCTTACATGAATCGCCTCATACCTTGAATAGATTCTGATACAATTTGCTAAATCGTTGTATTCACTGACAAAAGTTTCATCAACTGCTATAACCTCTGCACCGTATGCTACTAAACTTCTCGCTCGTTCAAAAGCAAAATAACCGCCTCCAACCACCAGCACTTTTTTTACCCTTCATCTCAAGGCTAATGGTAATCTCATAATGATACTCCCTTCTATACACTGCTCAGACTTCAAATAACTGCTCAAGTACCACTTTACAACGTTCAATGTCTTCAGCGTTGTCCATTTCCTTCATCTGATTAATTGGTTCTTTGATAATGGACCACATGGCCCTTTTGAGTATGGCTCCATTTGAATATGGTGGTGGGTTTCCTCTGCATACGCTTTGACCTCATCAAGGGCCACAGCCACTATTTCTTCCTGACGTTTTCTTAATCGTCCTATAACATCATCTACTTTGGAGCGCATCAGCCAGAGATTGAGTTCAACCACCGCTTCTACTATCAAAGCTTCAATGGACTCGGCAATTGTTTCCCGTCGTTTGATATGACGGCTGGCAATCTGGTTGAAATCATCAATGGTCACCACTGTTGTGCCTTCATAATTCCCTATGCTTGGATCAATATCCCTTGGCACTGCCATATCAAGAAAAATACTTGGTCTCGCTTGGGAAGTCATTTCATGAGCTGCAACAACCATGTGAGGTGATGCTGTAGCTGATATAACCACGTCCATATCACTTATATAGTCATAACGCTTCTCATATTCAACAACTGTTACTGTATCGCTAATAAATGCTTCAAACTGTTCATGCCTATAAGTTCTGTTGGTAATATAGACATGGCCTACTTCTTCATACATCAAATATTTAAGGATTAATTGACCCATAGAACCTGTACCAATTAACATAATTTTTTTTATCTCTTAGGTGTCCGATATTCTCTCTTAAATACTTAACACCAATGGCTGCAACTGATAACTGATTCTCTGAGAACCTGTATGTTGACCTTACCTTCTTAGAAAATGTAATGGCTTCTCTCATAACTTTCCCAAGGTGTTTGCCCAGACAGCCAAACTCGGCCGCTTCTTCTTTGGCACATTTGAGTTGGCCTAGAATCTGATCTTCACCAAGGACCAGTGAATCAAGACCACAAGCCACACGGTATAAGTGAATTAGTGCATTTTCTCCTGATTTCACATAGAGATATGCTTCCACATCTGCCCCCCCAGCAATAGCCTTATAAGATTCTATAAGAACTTTCTTTGCATAAACATCATCACTATGCGCGACGTAGATTTCACTTCTATTACATGTGGATAGAATTACAACTTCATAGATACCTTCGTCAGAGAATTGACTGCGGATCTTATGTTTGGTGGTTTCAGTAAAAGCCACCCTACCTCTTATGTCCACACTTGCTTTTTTTGTGGGACACACCTACAACTGTTAATTTCATATCATCACACCCATTTATTTAGTAATCATCTTCATGGCTTGGTAGTGGCACCTTATGGTCAATTCAATATCTTCATAGCTGTGAGCCGTTGATAGGAACATGCACTCATACTGGCTGGTGGTAACAAGATACCTTGCTTTAGCATTTCATTGAAATAAGCTGCATAAGTAGTCACATCTGATTGCATCACTTTGTCATAACTGTCCACTGGACCGGGACAAAAGAACTGGCATACCATGCTCCAACCCTATTAATGGTCACATTAGTAATCCCAAGCTTGTCAAGATTTCCTATATAACCTTCCTCAAGCTTTTTTTGCCAAAGATTCTAGATAGTGATAGATGTCAGGGTTGTTATTTAAATGTTCAAGAACATTAAGACCCATCTTCATGGCAACTGGATTACCAGATAATGTTCCTGCCTGATATACACCTCCAAGAGGCGCAATCAATGACATAATCTCTTTCCTGCCTCCATAAGCACCCACTGGCATGCCGCCGCCAATAATCTTACCAAGACATACAATATCTGGTTCGATATTGTATCGCTCTCCAGCACCACCATATCCAATTCTAAATCCAGAGATAACTTCATCAAATATGAGAAGAATACCTTTTTCTTTTGTATAAGCTCTAAGTTCCTTAAGAAAGCCTTCTTTTGCTTCAACCAATCCCATATTGCCTGGTATGGGTTCTATGATAATAGCTGCCACTTGATCTTTGTTCTGATTGACCAATGTTTTCACTGATTCTATATCGTTGAATGTTGCTACCAAGGTATCTTTGATGACATTCTCCGGAACACCATCACTTGTTGGTACATTGTTTGTTAGAGTTCCAGACCCTGACTTAATCAAAAGACAATCGCTGTGGCCGTGGTAACAGCCTTCAAACTTAATGATTTTATTTTTATTGGTGTAGGCTCTAGCAAGTCTGAGAGCACTCATGGTCGCTTCTGTTCCTGAACTAACCATTCTAACCATTTCTATAGCTGGTACTGCTTCTACAATCTTCTTAGCAAGGACAACTTCTATTTCCGTTGGCATACCAAATGTAGAGCCATCTTTCATAACTTCCATAACACCATCCAGCGCTACATCAGAGCCATGACCAAGAATTAATGGACCCCCCCATGAACATACATAGTCAATGTACTGGTTGCCATCTTCATCGATTAACTTAGACCCAAGACCTTTTTTTTGCGAATATTGGGCTTGCATCCACTGCATTGAATGCTCTAACAGGGCTGTTTACCCCCCCACCTGGTAATACTTTTCTAGCTTCTTCGTATATCATTTGCGAACGACTTACTACACTTTCCATTAACCCCCCCACTACCTTTCATTTCTTTATTCATTTACACTACTTATAGTCATTTCTTGTTCAACTTGTCTATTTACCTTCTTCACTGGCAATAATCTCTGCAATATCTTTCGCAAAATAAGAAATGATAATTTTGGCACCACTTCTTGATATTGCTACAAGACTTTCATAGATGGCCCGCTTATCCAAGTAACCATTGTCAATAGCATTACACAACATGGCATACTCACCACTAACTTGATAGGCCGCCATTGGAACATCAAATGTCTGGGCACCATCCCTGATGATATCTAAGTAGCCATGGCCGGTTTGACCATTATAATGTCAGCACCTTCTAGGACATCTGCCTCCATTTCAATCATGGCTTCTCTTCTATTGCCTGGGTCCATTTGATAAGCTTTCCTATCGCCAGATGTGGGGGGGGCCGAATGAGCCGCTTCTCTAAATGGTCCATAGAAAGCTGATGCATATTTGGCACTATAGGCCATAATGGACACATGCTCAAAACCATTACCATCAAGCATCTCTCTAATTGCTCCAACCCTACCATCCATCATGTCCGATGGGGGGCCACCATATCTGCACCTGCTTTGGCGTAAGATAAGGCAATCTCAGATAGGACCTTAAGTGTTTCACTTCTGTTGATGTTATGATCATCATGGTAGATACAACAGTGGCCATCCACCTTGTATTGGCAAAGACAAACATCTGCTATGATTGTCATTGATCTCTCATCACAGTTCCAATCACTAATAGCCTTAATACCTTGTTGAACCAAACCTTCTGTGTTAGCACCTGAACGACCATCTTCACTTTTGTCATCTGTACTGGCAAATAGTAAGAGTGTCCTTATGCCTTTTTCATAAAACATAGGAAGGTCCACTATCAATTGGTCAACGCTATAGTGAAACTGATCTTTCATTGAAGATATCTCTTCTTTGATACCACTGCCTTCCACTAAGAAAATCGGATAGATAATCTGGTCCATGGATAACCTTGTTTCTCTTACTAAGGCTCTGATATTTTTATTTGATCTAAGTCTTGTTGGTAAGTGCATTACAAGATATCCTCCTTAATACATTCTGTCATTGCTGCAATGGTATATTCTGTTGGCATTAAGGATTCCTTAGCGCCGTATGATCTTATTGTCTCTTTGGTCTTTGGTCCAATTGCTACTATTTTGCCTTGGTATGACTTAAGTAAGTCTGAGCCAAATCGATCAACAAAGCCTTTGACTGTTGATGAACTTGTGAAAGTTAGATAGTCAGCTGATAGATCAAGCTCATTCTTCCTGACCAGACTCGTGCATTTGCTTTTCACTTCATCTGTTTTACTAATTTCATCTTCACTTGTAACAGAGACAGTGTCATAACAAGGTACATCTTTTATTTCATACAATTCATTCAATTGACTCACAAAGCTTTCACTGCCTTTTAGAGACCTTGGTAACAGCATTTTTTTCACCTTTGTCTGCCACTATATTAAGCAGTGCTACTATGCCATCATTTGAGAAAGTCTTAGGTATATAGTCAGCATTAATGCCATTTTTCTTAAGAATTTTGCCTGTCTCAATACCTACTGCTACAACTTCAACTCCACCAAGATGACGGTTATCATAACCCATAATAGCCATACAGCCAAAGAACCTTGAAACCCCCCCAACACCGCTGGTGAAGATAACTTTCTTATAGTCTTTGATATTTGCTATGGCACTCTTAAGTTCCTTATGGCCAATCCCAACTGTCTTAATGGTAGGTATCTGCGTCACTTTCGCGCCAAGTCTTGTAAGAGAATCTGTAAATTTCGAATGATTTTTTTCTAGACCTCGTTACCAAAATGTGTTTACCAAGCATTGGTTGTTTACTGTAGAAATCAAGGACCTCTCGTTCCTTCACCACATCGCCAATAACAATCAAAGATGGTGGTTTTACATTCTCCTTCTCAGCCAAGGCCATTATATTGCCTAATGTTCCTTGAACGGTACTTTGGTCAGGACTTGAAGCCTTATAGATAATGGCAATTGGGGGGGTATCTATTGCCTTTCCAGCTGATGTTAGACCATTCACTATTTTGCTAAGGTTCTTCACACCCATAACAAAGACTAGTGTGCCATTTAATTTAGCAAGTGACTCAAAGTCACGTTCTACGCTATCGTCTTTGAAGTGACCTGTCAGAACATGGAATGAGGTTGCTACCCCCCCTCTTGATGTAATAGGAATACCCGCATAAGTCAAACCACCAATTGTGGATGTAATACCTGGTACCACTTCAAACTCTATGCCCTTATCATGTAGCTCTGAGCATTCTTCGCCACCACGCCCAAATACATAAGGGTCGCCACCTTTTAGCCTTACTACTGCATCATGTTTACCTGCTAGTTCAACGAGAAGTTGATTGATTTCCTCTTGAGACATGGTGTGGTTACCTGATGATTTACCAACGTAGATGGTTTCACACCCTTCTCTTTTATCTTCAAGCAAAGCATTATTGGCCAAATAATCATAAACAATAACATCTGCCTCTTGTATAAGTCTTTTTCCTTTGACAGTAATCAGTTCCTTATCATAAGGACCTGCACCCACCAGATATACTTTACCCATTCTTCACCTCTATAACCATCCGCTTAGCCATGTCATCTGCGACTTTAGCAGCATCTTCTTTCTCACATTCTATGGACTCTCTTACCAATATCTTGCCCTCTTCATCACCAAAAACTCCAGTAAATTTTACCTTGCCACCTAAGTCCTCAAGATGTGCACCAACTGGCATATGACAACCACCTTCAACAGTTTCAAGAAATTTTCTTTCTGCTGTAGCTTGAATGGATGTAAAATCATCGATGAGTGGTTTCATAGCTTCCAACAAGTCCAACCGATCACATCTTAGTTGAAGACCTAGAATCCCTTGAGCCGCGCCGGCACCATCTTTTCTGTTGGAATCTCAATAACCTTATAAGCCTTACAAGATTTAATGCCTATACGGTTGACTCCAGAGTGGGCTAAAATAATGGCATCAAAGTTATCCTCTAACATTTTCCTTATTCTTGTATCCACATTACCTCTGATCGGTTCAACAATTGCATCTTCTATAAAATCAAGCAATTGATAAGCTCTTCTTTTACTACCAGTACCAATCACGGGCCTTGCAGGCAGTTCTTCATAGGATGTAATGTCGTGTTTGGTAATTAATACATCACCTGGTTTTTCTCTTACCAATATGGGTAACAACTTAAGTCCCTTGGTATCTTCAGTTGGCATGTCCTTCATTGAATGAATGGCTATGTCCACAGAACCGTCAAGTAAGGCTTGCTCTATCTCACCAACAAAGATGCCTTTGCTGCCCATTTTGTTTAGGCTTGTGACCATATCAATGTCACCTTGGGTCTTAATAATTTTTGTTGTAACCTCAACATTTTTTATTATGGATTTAATCTTGTCTATAACCACACCAGTCTGGGTTGTGGCAAGCAAACTGCCTCTTGTGCCAACTGTAATTTTCATATTATTGTTACCTTTCTTTCAATTCATTCTCTGAAATTCTAAGAACTTCCCTAATCTAAAGTAATAAACGCAACCATTGATGCCTTTTTTTATCTAATAAAAAAAAGACCATTACCGTAACGGTAATAGCCTCAACTAATCAAAATTATCCTTATAGGTTTAATAAAAACTGCCTATAGTCAATTCACCTCTATTACCCGTAGAGTTACGTAAATAATTACACAGGCAGGTCTTCTGACTCAAGCATCATTACCTTCCAAGCCTTCCCATCCAAATTCATTTGGACAGTGACATCTATGGAAGATTCCACTCTTACAGCGGCGGGACCGCGTAGGACTTACACCTACTTCCCTATTATCCGTGAACAGCAATTGCTGAGACACGGCACCTATATATTCTCCATATAACCGATTCCCTAGAACCTAAGTTACATGGCCTCTATTCAGTTCTCTTATATCTTATAACTAATACAAAATAAGGTCAATTGTTATTTTGCCCTTTTTTTGTATTATCTTGTGATTTCATATCGCAAATTGATTTCGGTTATATCAATTAGGTATTTATTATACGTTCTGAACCCATTATTTCAGTGACTCACGGTATTTCTTAGGACTAGTACCAGTCACTGTTTTGAACATCTTTGAGAAATGGCTTTGATCATGGAAACCTACAGCATCTGCAATATCTGCAAGGGCCATATCCTTATCCTTAAGCATTTGCTTGCTGGCTGATATTCTAACCTTGTTCAAGTATTTATTAAATGTGGTGCCCGTTTCATTCTTAAATATCTTGCTAAAATAAGTACCACTGAAATAAACATGTTCTGCAACTTCATCAAGTGTTAACTTATTCATATAATTTCTCTTGATATAATCTAAGGCTTTATAGATGGCATCTTGATGTTTGGCTTCACCAAACCTGAATACAGAAGTTGTGAAGCGTTTGATAATCTTGGCCAACCAATCTGTTAACTCATCAACGCTGTTATAGGCGTGAATCTCATTTAGGTAGGAGTAGTTCAGACCAAAGACTTCTTCCGCCTGAGCACCACCTTCAAGAGCAGCTCTCGATAACAAGACCACCAATTCCAGAACCCTTGACTTAAGAGGTTCAAATTGCATTCCATAGCCTATATAGATATGAGCCATGATTTCATTTAGGACCCTATTAGCACCATTTTCATCGCCTATAGAGATCAGATTCATAAGCTCCTTTTCTTTCTCAATTGGGTAAGCCGAATCTTCTGTAGTGTCTCCACCCATAGACTTCAAATAGGACATGTAAGTAACAATCTCAGACCTTTGTTCCATCTGTTCTTGATCTTTTTCGAATTTGGTGTAACCTTCTATATCTACATAGTGGACACTGAGAAGTAATAAATCCGATAGAGCTTTAACCTTCTTGGTGCTGAGTAATGGTATTTCCTTAAGAACTTGAACAACGTCCACATCATCCGATGCATTAAGACGCGAATTGATTAATATTTTATCGTACAAAAAAAATTATCCGGCTTGGTCATAAGTACTGGACCAACGACAAAAGCACCTACTATGGTCTCATCACTGAGTAGAGGTGTTGTAAAATAGACAAGACCGTAAGGGCCAAAGTATACATAGCTACCACCAAATATGGATGCCTGATTGGCACCATAGATGAAGCTTTCGCTATTCTTATCTACGTTCAATCTTAATTTTTGATAAATCTCATCATGATTTCCTATGATTGTAATTGTTTTACCATACTGATCAATTAATCTACAAGTCAAACCAGTAGACTCACCATAACTGTCAAGTACAAAGCAAGCTTTTTCATAGTCAAATGGGTATGTGTTCATCTTTGCACCACCTGTAAGGACGATTAAGCAACGCCCAGAAATGATGTCATGGATTTCTTATTGATATTCTCACCAATGACAACAAAAGATCTGACTGGCTCACAGGAAACAACTTCACTATCAAATACACCATTAACGTAATGACATTCAACCGCTTCTCCAGATACGTCAAGCACACCTTTCATTCTAATTATATCACCAAATGTACCGTCTTTCATTGTTTTCACAAATTCTGACAAGAGATTGCCATCAATAGACTGATTAATACTAATAGTCTCTGATTGCAAGACTGCATGATGGTGATTTGAATGATTATGATGATGGCCCGAATGGTCATGGCTATGGTCATGATTACAACTATGGCTGTGACACCCACAAGATTTGGTCGCTAATAGCTCTGGTACAGCCACTTCTTTGTTAAAGACATTCATAAGTAGCTCTCTTGAACAGTCAAGATTCCAGCTTGTTATCATAGCATTTGAATTATATTCTCTAATAAAGGATTTTGTTCTCTGAATCATCTCATCCGTACCAAGATTGCTTTTGCTGAGTAAAACTTTGTCTGCAAACTTAATCTGGTTACCGATAAGGCCTTCCATACGAAGGAAATTACCATCGAATAATGTCACATCTACAATTGATATGACACTATCCAACTGGTATGAGTGTCTTAGTTGCTCGCTCTTTAAGAGCTCGCTTAAAGTTTCAAGCATGAAGATGCCTGAAGGTTCTATAATCACACGGTCTGGGGGGGAGATGGCTTTTTCAATCTCTTGAAGGGTTGTGACAAAGTCATCTTGCAAGGAACAACAGATACAGCCTTTAGTGATTTCGTAAACAGGGATATTGGTGTCGCCTAGGAACCCTGCGTCCATATTCACTTCGCCATATTCATTTTCTAGAATAACCACTTTCTCTGAGTCAAATACATCTTTGCCTAGAAGATTTTTGATGAAAGTCGTCTTTCCAGCACCAAGAAAACCAGATATCACATCGATTGAAATCATTGCCATCCTCCAATGTTTAGCTACACGCTATAACGGACCGAGTATATTATGTCTTATTACTTATTCTATGCTTGTGCTACGAATTCAATTGCACGTTCTGCTGCAGAAGCTGCATCAGCTGTATAAGCGTCAGCGCCAATTTCTTCAGCAAATTCTGCTGTAACAGGTGCTCCACCAATCATAACTTTTACTGTGTCTTTAACACCAGCTGCTTGAAGTGCTTTAACAACTGTTTCTTGTTGTCCCATAGTTGTTGTAAGAAGTGCTGAAAGAAGAAGTACATCTGGCTTCTCAGCTTTAACTTGCTCAACAAATACGTCTTCGTTAACATCAACACCAAGGTCGATAACTTCAAAACCAGCACCAATCATCATCATCTTAACAAGGTTCTTACCGATGTCATGAAGGTCACCTTTAACTGTACCAATAAGCGCTTTACCTTTTGGCTTAACACCACTTGCTTCAAGCAATGGTCTAAGAATCTCAAGACAAGCTGTAAGTGCTCTAGCTGCAATCAATACTTCAGGAACAAATACTTCGTTACGCTTCCAACGCTCACCAAGTGTGTCCATACCTTTGATAAGACCATCGTTCATTAGTCTTTCAACGTCAAGTTTTGCATCAATACCTTCTTTAAGGTGCTCAAGTGCTGCTGTTTGGTTACCAGTTTCTATGTCTTTTGCTAAAGTTTCAAATAATTGACTCATATTCATTCTCCTTTTTTGTGTAGGAACCATATCTTTCGTTAGAAGCTATGGTTCCTATTTCATTGTTTTATATGATTCGTTACATCATTAACTTAGTTATTATAGGTCGTATTTTGCTGCGTCAAACTTCTCTGACATTGTTGTAGCAATCATGTCTTTAGTGAATGCATCCACGTCGTCTGGAATTGAAAGAATATCTTTCTCCATCATATCAAGCCATTGTACTTCTTTCTCAGCAATCTTCACTTCACCAGCTTCAAATGCTTTCTTAAGAACTTTAACTGTCTCAATAGCTGCAATCTTTGATCTCTCAAAATCATCTTTACCTTTAACGATTGCTTCACTAAGATCAATAACAACATCAGGTCTAAGAACGTATGCTTGAGGATCATAATAAGAATCTGAATCTGTTAGTAAATCTCTCATTAGGACTCTTGTATCTTCTGATTTCTTAGTTGCTTCATTCATCAAACGACAGTCATAAGCCAATTGCTCCATTGATACTGTTGGTGCCATTCCACCAAGAAGTTTGATGTTTTGTACTGATTCATTAGACCAAAGGTCAGCCACTGCTGCTGCAATGTTTCCTACTGGACTAAGGTGAGCACATGCACATGATTTACCTTCCATTGAGATTGGTGTTCCTGTGATAGCTTTTACGAATACACCCTCGTAACCACAGTCTTTATGTGGACCAACTGCTCCAACTTCATAAGCTGCTAGTGAACGTACTGCTGAGACAACTCTTACAACTGCTGCAAATACTTTAGGAATATAGTTCTTATCTGCAAGTACCATTGCTGTATTAGCGAATCCACAAGCTGTATCACCTGCTGATACTACGCCATGTTTGTCAGCAATTGCTGTGATTTCTGTCCATATTTTTCTCATATCTTGACATCCAAGAACACCTAGACCAAAGATAGATTGTTTAATGCTACAGTACATATTAGCTTCATCATGGATATCTTTACCACCGATTGACTCGATTGATAGGAAGTCAGCTCCTGCTTTAGCGCCTTCTTCAAACAAGTACATAATCTTGTCCCAGAATTCACCTTTCCACATGTGTGGTGATTTAAGGTCTTCACGAATATCAACTGGTGTTAAACGAAGTGCACTCTTAAGACCATGCTTCTCTTCAAAATCCCACATGATGTTTCTAACCACTTTAGTGATTTCAACACCCCCCCAGTCTGGATGGTAAGTAGCTTGTGGTAAAAGCTCAATCTCTGCTACAAAACCTGGAACTTCAAGTTCAACTGCTCTCTCACATGCGCCTGTAATGATTTCTCTGTATTGATCAAGAACCTTTGGCATTGTTTCTTCTGTAATAAGCATGTTAGGTAGTGTAAAGTTTAGCTCTGGTAAAATGTCTCCACCACCGATGGATAATCCATTTTTAAGTGTTACTGGTTTAAGAGATGCCCCCCCGTACACAAAATTGTCTTTGTTATAAAGTACTGAATTAAATTTGCTTGACATGTTTGTCACTCCTTCTTCTTTTGACGAATCACTTGCCACTAGTGTGTGGCTTATTGATTTAACTTATGGACTTATTATATAAAAAAAAGGATGCCCTAGCTATAGGACATCCATCAGAGGTTTTGTATATTTTTGTTATACTGTACATTTATACAAAAATGTACATGAATTCCTCTTTCCTTTGTTCATATTGTTGTTACTATTAATAATATATTTTATTTACATACTCTTCTAGTTCCTCAGGTATTGTTTCTAGCCTAATAGTATAGACCGATTCATCCGCATAATGATATTCAACTTTATAACCTGTTCTTTCAGGGCCTGAAAAATCATAGCCAAGTGCCCACAAACTATCAATAGCATCTTCTTCTGTAATAGCTCCATTTTCTAATTTGGTATCATATGAATCCATGGCTTCGACACTTTCTACATAAACGGTATCGCTGGAGAATTCATCAATATTTTTATAGATCAACGCCTTCACCACATCTTCTTTTTTTTGGCAGATACGCTTCATATCCATTATCCTCTAACCATTTCAATGTTTCCTCAAAAGAAGGGGGGGACATTGTAAGATTCACTTTATGAAGACTTGAATAAGAACTGCCCATACCATCTTTTCTCTCTTCACCATAAGATAGCTGTACCATAGCGGCTTTCATACCACTGTCTTCTTCAAAGTAGCCCAACTGAATATAATCTCTAGTATAAATTTCTATGAACTCATCATAGATGTCTCCTGAAATAATCATCTCATTATCAGCATTATCAACAATTCTTAATACCGCGTCTTCTTCATTAATAAGTCCCTTAATCCTGTCAATATGACCAAGTTTTATTTCATCTAATTCATGAACTGCATTAAGATACTTATGTTCAATATTATCTCTGTATCTACGACGAATAGTCTTACCATTCTCAAGGAAATAATCTATCGTTACACTCTTGCGTTGTGCCTCGCCATTACGAACAAGATTGTAACCCACATCATCAATGAAACCTTGATGCAACTGCATTACTGCTTCTATACTGTCATCATTAAATAACATTGGAGAAAAATTGTCATACCTGTTGTTCCCCCCCTGCATTGAATAGGTAACACCTACGACATCTTGTTTCTTTGGTATATGACTTTCGTAACCGACTAAATCCATATCTACCACAACAAGTAATAGAACAAAACTAACAACCACAGCTATCCACTTTTTGTAAACTGGTAGTATATTAATTGTTTTAGTTGCTATCATCATTGTCACTGCAAATCCAATAAGCGCACCAAAGAAGACACCTACATACGCTCCAAATGGATCATCCCCCCCGAGCATTGAACCAAGTGATGCTGCTAATGTAATTGTACTAGTTACGGTCATAATAATAACAAATCCAACTTTTGCAAAGCTAAAACTAATCAGTTCTGTATGGCGTTCTAAATCCCTTCGTTGATATAATATATAACTTAATGCCGCTGAAAGAATCATCATAAGTACAATCGATATAAATGACATCAGCCATATGGTCATATCTGTATTATCAACTAATGATGCTACAGTAAAATACGGTGTTAAATAGTAATGTAATTTTTCCACATCAAAGACTGCATAATAACCACGGAGTAACCAAGATAGAATCATCTTGGATAACTCTGTCACAGCAAATGGTACAAGCATCATAATATAGGTTAGTGCTGCCTGAAGCACCGATGAGCCAACCAACATACCAAACATTGTTGTAATGGAAAAGAATGCTGTTGCACATATAAACATTATGAGTATATAAAGAAATACCCCCCCTGTCAGAACAACTGTTATATTGAATCCCTTACCTAACAGTAACATAAATGATACCACAGCGCTGATTAGTACTGGTGTCATAAATATTATCTCAAAAGCAATATAGTGACTTCCAAACAAACTCTTTCTACTTACTGGAAAGCTGTGCATAGTGGATAGGGCTTTTTCACTTTGAATATACCTAAAGAGTCCAATACTCAACATTACAGGCAGAAAGAATACCATCATCATATCCCATGGATTAGGTAGAATCATATTCAATGAATCATATTGACTATAAGGAATCCCCCCCCAATAACTCGAAGCAACACCATTAAGTATCACCCCCCCAAAATTATTAATAAGTAATGTAAGTATCCCATAAATTATGCCAATGAAGCCAAATCTACTTAAGTCATTTTTTTTATGATGGCTCTGTTATAGAATGAGGTCTTTGATTTCATAACCTTCACCTCCTATTTCATAAATAAATATCTCCTCTAATGTTAATGGCACAAAATCAAGCACCGATGGCTCATAAGGATTTAATTTCTCTTCAATTTCTCCTTTTGAACCTTTGACAATAAGCGTTCTAACTGTTCCAAGACGTGATTCCTTTAGTGGACTCAATAAAGACAGATCTGCATCCCAATCTTTTAAGGCTACCTGAACTTTATGGATATCTGACTTCATTTCATCCAATTCTCTCTCCACAAGGACTTTTCCTTTATGTAGAATACCAACAAAATCACATACATCTTCTAGCTCCCTTAGATTATGTGATGATACAATAACGGTCATATTTCTTTCTGCTACGTCCTGAAGCAACAATGACCAAATTTGTCTTCTCATTACAGGATCAAGGCCATCAACTGGTTCATCCAGTATCATGACATCAGGCCTTGTACATATACCAAGCCAGAAAGCCACTTGTTTCTTCATTCCTTTAGACAATTGACTGATTTTTTTTATTCACATCCAGTTCAAGTAATTCACCTATACGACAAAATCTATCCGTATCAAATGTATCGTAGAGCTCCTCATAAAACTTTGCCATCGCTTTAATTGATGACATCGGAAAGTAAAAAAGTTCATCTGGTATAAAACAGATTCTTTGCTTCAATCTCTCATTGTCTTCTACTTCTTCATTATCTACAAATACTGAACCTTCATTTTGGCGATAAACACCTGTCAGAATTTTTAGCAGTGTGGTCTTCCCGGCACCATTGGGACCTACCATCCCATAAATAGAACCTTTGTTTACGTTGATGTTAACCTGGTCCAGCGCTTTGAAATCACCATAGTACTTGGTGACATTATCTGTTGTTATCATTTGCTCTCCTCCTCTAGACATTCTTTCACCATATCAATCAATGCCTTATGATCAAGACCTATCATCCTGGCTTCTCTTATAATGTCCTTAAGTTTTTCCCTTATTGCTATGGCTTCTATAGCCAATTTGTCCGCTTCAATACCCTTAACAAAATTCCCTCTGCCTCTAACTACATAGATATAGCCATCACTTTCCAGTTTGCTAAAGGCTTTTTGGATTGTATTTGGATTGATGGTTAATGTAGACGCAAGCTCTCTAACAGATGGTATCTTCTCGTCCTCTACCAACGCACCAATCAGTATCAGCTCTCGTATGTTCTCATATAACTGTTCATAGATTGGGGGGGTTCTACTTTTTAAATCTACTTGTATCATGGGAACCTCCTTTGTGTCATGGGTGTATTATAACTCATAGTACATGCAGGCGCAACTCTCTTAATAAATTGTTAAGAATATAAATCATATACTTTTCACACATTTATCCCTTAGTTCTCACAAATCTCCTTGCTATACTTTAGTCAAGTTAAAAAACAAGGAGGAACAAATTATGAAAAAACTTATGACACTAGCACTAATCCTAACAGCACTATTTGCAGTCACTATTACAACCAACGCAGAGGAAATTACAGGTGAAGAATCAGTTACATCCACAAGGCCAGCAAGAGTAGAGCGTGAAGAGAGAGAAATTGTTGACCCAGAAGTCAGATTCGAAGAACACCTTGCTACAATGTTGGCTAAGTTTGAAGAGAAAACAGCAGAAGCCCTAGCAAGATATGAAGAAGGTTTAACTAAGAAGCTTGAGAATATCGCCAATAAAAAAAGAAGTTGTTGTAGCCTATGCACCAGAATTAATTGAAGCTTACGACCTTGCTTGGGGGGGTGACCACGTAGACATTCACGAAGACTTATTCAATGAGCGAATGAGCCTTAGACAAGAACGCTATGACATCTTTGTAGCTGGTCTAATCGAAGTCAAAGAAGCGTTATTCCCACTAGCTGAAGCTGGCGAAATGACTTACAAAGAAGTAGGTCAAGCTTTCAAGGCATACAAAGAAGAACAACGTGCATACTTCACAGCAATCACTGATGCTGCCAAAGCAGAAATAGAAATACTAGATGCTGCCAACGAAGTCAACAAAGAAATCGTTGAAGGTCTCAAAGCTGAACTAAGAGCAGCTGTTGAAGCAGAAGATTATGACACAGCAAATGACATCGTCACTGAACTTCTTGACTACTTAGAGACACATGTTGATTATGATGTTGCCAAATTAGTCGTACTTGAAGCTATTGAGTTTTAGAGATACCTTATATAGATAGAAAAAGCCAATCCTCCCTCGGATTGGCTTTTTCATATTATGTCTTATTCATTTATCATTTCTGGTATAAATTTTTCGACAGTATCTCTAAATTTATCTTGCATAGTTAAGCAGGTATCAATGAGCCATTGTCTCTCTTTTTCATAGTTTGACAAGCCTCTATAATAAAAAGCCTTATGGGTATCTTCGATTATAAATGGCATCACATTATTTCTCAAACATTCTCTAAACATGATTAAGCGACCAATTCGGCCATTTCCATCCTGAAATGGATGTATTTTTTCAAAATTATAGTGAAAGTCAATGATCTGTTCTATTGTCACAAGCTCTTCTGAATTATATTGAACCAATAAGGTTCTCATGTCATTCTTAACATCTTCTGGTTTACTAGTTTGATTACCACCGACTTCATTGGGTAGACTTTTGTAATCCCCCCCTACAACGAACCAGTCTTTTCGTGCATCTGCTGTTCCATTCTTAAGCAGCTTATGATAATTCTTAATCATTGATTCCGATAAGGGTTCATCGACTTCATCAAGCATCCTATCAAATAAATAGAAATGATTGGCAGTTTCAACAACATCATCAACCTTATTGCTACCTTTACCATCAATGAGGGTATTGGTTTCAAATATTAACCTTGTTTCATCCTCTGTTAGCTTACTACCTTCAATTCTATTTGTATTGTAGGCAAAGCCAATTTGTGTGTAATGGTAAAGATTGCCTTTAAGTTTACTGGATTTTTGCTCTCTATAAACACCCAATAACTTCAAACCTTTATTCTGAAGTATATCCAGTATATCGTCCATACTCATTTCAAAAAAAATACTTAGTTTCTTAAGGTTAGCAACTTTCATGGATATCGGTTTTTCGATATTGTTATGCAAAGTGGCATAAGGAATACCGCATTCCTTAGATAACTCATTAATTGTCAAACCCTTTGCTTGCATAAGTTCTTGAAAAGTCATAGTAATCACCTCATGATTATTTTATCGAAATATCGATAAAATGTCAATTTTTTTTATCGACAATCCGATAATCTAAACAATAATACTACTTGCACCTTTTGCTGGACTGGTTCGCTTGTTAATGACTGGACGCCTACGTTCTATCGCAGCCATCGATATTTCTATGTCCTCTATAGCTTCATAAGGATTTGTGCACCCTACTGCAACCATATCTTGTTCTCTTATTGTATTCCATGAAAAGGTCAAACCAACAAATGGCGTTGTTCTACCTGCTGCCATTGCTTTGATGGTCATGACTGGTTTCTTTGCTTCCCATATAACATTATGGATAAACTCCACTTCCACTTGCATCAAGAACCCCCCCATACAATTGTAGATTTGGACATAAGATTCTACATCGTATTCATTTAAATCAGAATATATAATTATCTCTGGCATATGAGCAGATAAACCTGGAATCATGCCCTCATCCCTAATCATGGAGAGATAATCTGGCAGACGATCAATGGTTTTTGTGCCCTTATTGATAAGTTGTTCTGCTGACACATGATGGGGGGGAAAACAGAAAGTAGCACCACCTGCTTTACACTCTTTTATGGTTGCAAGGGCTTCTTGTCTCCCTTTCGCTGAATCTTCAACATTAATAATTGGGGGGGTCATGATTTTGATTACTTCTTTGTTATGGTTCTCTTGAGCAATAGCAATACTTTTATTAAAGAGGTCATCTGGACCACCACCACACCACATGATTGTGTCTACACCATATGGTAAAAACTCATCGAACATCTTTACAAATGGTCCTGTCTCACTATAGCGTTCTTTGATACCTGCATCTGCAGCAGCACTTCTATGACTAAATCCAGCCATCCAATTACTACCAATAATCATCCTTGATAGAGAAACACCACCAACTGTTGTCCTTGGAAATTGCTTGTTTGCCATATTTTACCTCTCCTCAATCATATTTAAGATTTTATTCACCTGTATCATTACCAACTAGACCAATAAGGCGTTTTACACCAAATCTTTTAGCAACTGCCAAGCTTTCTTTAAGACCCGTCAAGTAACTCTCATGTTGATTTGAATCTACGAGGCTAGTAGACTTTGTACAAAAAGTAGCAATGGTCATGTCAAGTCTATCAAGTTCAGATTCTAGGGCATCAACGCAGACTGATATTTTCATCTAAATCCCCCCCTTCTCCTATTCAAAATAAAACCACTACTTTAAGCAATCAATATACATAATAGTATCACTAATAAAAATTATTGTCGATGAAACCGGATTTTTCATATGGTATAATATCAATAGGGGGGGTAAAGGTGGTATGAAATGTCTGAACTTAATATACTCGTCATAATTCTTTTACTAATTTTCGTAATGTTTTTTTGCGCTTTTTAGAGCCATATATCATTTAGATACCAACCTAAATGTTGCCAGATGGTGGTCATTTATAATGCTACTAGCTGCCATAAACGTCATTATGGATATGGTTACACATGTATTTGCCAACCCATTGACTTTATCCATACTGGGGGGGGCGTCCTATGTAATGACTAGCCTTGCCCTACTAAGAACTCATAGCATCTTTATACATCGTTTCACAAAGAGATTTCTGATGCTACTTTTCGTAATACTTCCTATCTTTTTTTTCATAATAATTCAAATAACTGACCTATTAGGTTTTGATATGGTAATAGCTGTGAATTCCATTATGCTAATTCCCTATATATTCTCACTCGTTTGTATGACATTGCAAAAAGCTAAAGAAATATCTAATAAATTCTCTTTTTTGAGTCTCCTGCTTATGATTGTTTACGCTTCTTTCTTAGGCCTTGTTTTATCAGCCTTTGACAATCAAATAGCGAAAATCTTCCACTATCAAAGCCGCCTTTCACTAGAAAATCTCTATCACATTTTCATCATTATTGCCGTAGCTATTGGTCTAACATGGGCATTTGGCATCATCAAAGACATTATCGACCGTCTAATTATTGAGAATACGACAGATAGTCTTACAGGTATAAATAATCGTAAATACTTTTTTGAGGAAGGTCATAAAATCTATGATAATTCCAAGTCATGTTGTATGGTTATGTATGACCTAGATGACTTCAAGGATATTAATGACAATCATGGTCATGATATTGGAGATGAAGCCCTGTGTCACGTAGTAAATATTGTAAGCGAATCTCTCACTGATAATATCCTTCATGCTAGGCTTGGGGGGGGAAGAATTTATTCTATTAATCTATGATGACGCAATTAGCGACTACTATGAGTTTGTTGAAAACATTAGAACGACAATATTTAGTCGACCACTACAGACCGAAGAACTACGCTTAACCTTAACAGCAAGTTTTGGTGTTGCATGTAATTCTCATCACGACTTAAGCTTTGAAGCCTTATTAAAAGAATCCGACAAAGCTATGTATCAAGCTAAAGACCAAGGTCGCAATCAGACTTTCTCATCTTGTAAAATGTAAGTAATTTGTATGACATAAGCAATAATCCATCACATTAAACAACATTTTGACAACAACAAGCAACATAATCAATATTCCTTTTCAAAAGCCTATAATATAATAATAGTATAAGCTAGATAAGGAGTAATCTAATGTCAATAAAATACAATGAAACAACAAAAGAACTACATCTTACCAATCATTCAATATCCTATATTCTAAAAATCCTTCCAGATGGACAACTTGGCCACTTATATTATGGCATGAAGTTATCACACCGAGAGGATTTTTCACATCTACTGCCCCCCCTACACGAAAGAGCTTACGTGTGTTATCCAAACGATGCAAACAAAGACCTATCTTATGATATTGTCAAAAGAGAATACCCTGAATATGGACGTAGTGATTATCACGAAGGTGCTTTTTCTATCAATCATGAGAATGGTAGTATCATCACTGATTTTTCATACGACTCCCATACGATTGAAGAAGGAAAACCTCTATTAGTGGATGGTATATTGCCTGCCACCTATATGGACTCAGATTCTGAAGGTCAGACCCTTGAAATAAAAATGGTGGACAATGTAACTGGTCTTGAATTGTACCTTTCATATTCAATATACGAATCTCTTCCAGTGATTACACGAAGTTCTAAGTTTGTAAATACTGGTAAGACAACCGTCGGACTTCAAAAAGCCATGAGCATGTCACTTGATTTCGAAAGTATGGACTTTGAATTGCTTCAATTATCAGGTGCTTGGGCAAGAGAGAATCATATGGAAATGAGTCCACTTAGACATGGGCATCAATCTGTTTCCAGTTCACGTGGTGCCAGCAGTCACCAATCCAATCCATTTGTCGCTCTAAAAAGTCCATCTTGTACCGAAAACAGTGGTGAAGTCTATGGCTTCTCATTGGTTTATAGTGGTAACTTCAAGGCTGACGTTACTGTCAATCATTATAATCAGACTAGGTTAATCATGGGAATCAATGACCACAACTTTTCTTGGCAACTTAAGCCTTCTGAGGTCTTCCAAACACCTGAAGTGGTTATGGTCTATTCTGACATGGGCTTAAACCAAATGAGTCAGACCTATCACCACCTCTATAGGGAGCGACTTATTAGCAAAACGAAAAGGAATATTATGCCTCCTGTGCTAATCAACAACTGGGAAGCAACCTATTTCGATTTTGATGAAGACAAATTACTTAAGATAGCCTCAACTGCTGCAGAGATTGGTGTTGAAACCTTCGTTCTAGATGATGGATGGTTTGAGAATAGAAATGATGACAAGAGTGGACTAGGTGACTGGAATATTGATTACAACAAATTGCCAAATGGGGGGGTCAAAGGATTATCCGATAAATTAGATGCTATAGGGATGAAGCTAGGACTTTGGGTAGAACCAGAATCTGTTAGTGAGATAAGTACTGTCTATCAACTCCATCCAGAATGGGTCATTCAGACGCCAGGTAGAAATAAAACCTTGGGACGCAATCAATATTTACTTGACTATACAAACCCAGATGTTGTTGATTATATTTATAACAAACTATCAAAAATATATGATGGTGCCAATATTACTTATGTCAAATGGGACATGAACCGCAATATTACTGAACCCTACTCTAAAACTCTACAGGCTCATCGACAAGGTGAGTTCATGCACCGATATATACTTGGCTTATATAGCCTTCTTGACAAATTAACCAAAAAGTTCCCCCCCGAAATGATTATTGAATCCTGTGCCGGAGGCGGCGGAAGATTTGACCCAGGGATGCTCTACTATGCACCCCCCCTAGCTTGGACCAGTGATAACACCGACGCAATAGCAAGGCTTCAGATTCAAAAAGGGACCTCACTTTGCTACCCGCTAAGAAGTATGGGATGTCATGTGTCTATGGCACCTAATCATCAAGTAGGGCGTTATACCAAACTTCAGACCAGAATTGATGTGGCTTCCTTTGGTGCTTACGGTTTTCAGCTGGACATCAATAAGATGAACGAGGAAGACGTCACTAGAATCAAGGAAAGTATACTTAGATATAAGGAAATGAGAGAGCTGATACAATTCGGTCAGTTCCACCGACTTGAGACAGAATCTGGTGATAATATGACCGCTTGGATGATGACTTCAAAAGACAAAACCATAGCTGTTGTTGGTATATACCAAGCTCTTGCAATTGCCAACCCACCAAAATCTATCATTCGACTACAAGGATTACTACCAGAGAAGATTTATAAGAACGTGCTAACAGACACTCAGCATGGTGGTGATGAACTTATGTACCGTGGTTTGACATTCAATGATGCAGGTCACTATTATGTTAACGAAGATGCATTACTTGCGACAAATCAAGTCGGTGCTGGTGATTTTACTTCTGAAGTTATAATATTACAAGCATAAGTATAAAACAAGGCAGGTCTGAAGTTAAGTGGACCTTCAGACCTGCCTTTAAATTATGCTCTTTTTATATGTATTGGTTGTAACTCATCTTTACTTAGCTAAAAATGCATCAATCTGTTCTTGGTAACCATCGATTACTGTTTGCATACCAGCTTTGTCAAGCTTATCAATAAACTCGTCATATAGTGCCAAGCCATCTTCACCAAGTGCACCATACTCAAAACCTTTAACATACTCATTGATCACTGTTTGAATTTGCTGAAGTTCGGTTGTATATGGTTCAGTGTTTATCTTGAAGCCCATAAGATTAGATGTGGTTGCTTCTTTATGCATCTCATCAAGATAGTCATTCCATCCAGGTACACCACCTTCAATTTCATATCCAAGAAGTGTGTTACCTGTAGCCCAGTTAGCTAGGCCATATGAATCAGCATCTGTCACCTTAATAACACCATCGCTAACCATTTCATAGTTGATACCCTCAAGTCCATGAACCATTAGATTGTAGAACTCTGCGTCCGTATTCAATAAGTTAATAAGTTGAATAGCTTCTTCTGGATAAGCTGCTGTAAAAGGAATGGCTAAGTTAGTTGGTGTTCCATATGGTGCAATATACTGGAAATCGACAGTTGGAACATTAACAATCTCTACTGGGTTTCCATTGTCAGCTGCTCTTTTTGTTTCTTTTTCAGATTGACCTTTATGGCTTTCATGAACCCAAGCAATTGTACCATTTGCCTTATAATCTTCATCTCTTGGTTTTTCAACTGAAAGGATGTCTTCTCTAATATAGCCTTTTGCATACCAGTCTGCCATAGTAGTAATCATATCTTGATATTGAGACGTAGTAAATGGGTTCAGAACTTCACATGTTGGATCTCCAATTTTCACAACTGGTCCTGACACATTAGGTACACCTTTCCCAATTCCCTCATAGCCATTCCACACTACCCATGGTAACGTAACAGAAGCACCCTTTGCAATCATTCCATTGTCTTTTGCATACGCAAAATATGGTTCAATGGCTTGCCAGTCATCGAGGTCGAAGGTTAAATCACTTGTGAATTTTGCTTCAAGTGCCGCAACATCAACTGATGCATCAGCAATATCTTTGTATAAACGGATTCCCGTTCTCATCTCTGTCATTTGTTGATAGTTAGGCACAGAATATGTTATACCATCAACCTTTGCCTTATCAAGAACAAAAGCAGGCAATGCTTCACGTAAACCTGATGCATTGGCATCAATTAAATCGTCTAATGCAAGTATTTGACCTTCTCTTGCAAGGATATCATAATTGTGCATCCACCCAATCCAGGCTACGTCCATTTGATCACCAGCTGCCGTCAATAATTTCCAACGTTCTGTCCATTCCCCCCCATATGGAATTACTTGTATATCCATTTGAACGCCTGGTAATTTTGTCTCAAGCATCTCGTTGGCTTTTTCAAAGACCTCTTTCGACCCTTCCTTATCATTACCACCAAGGAATATCTTTAGGACCTTGGTTTCAACTTCGACTTCCTCTGCCTCTTCCCCCCCAGTCTCAGCTGTTTCATCGACTTCTGCTCCAGCTTCTGAATCTGTTGTTGTCGCTTCTTGCTTGTTACCACAACCTGTGATAATCAGTGATAATAACATTGATAGGATTACTAAAATACTTAAACTTCTTTTTAACATAATGTTCCCCCCCTTTCTAGAATAAAATGAATTGTTTTATAATAACAGGGATAACCTGTAATTACCTTAACCCTTAACTGCACCTACTGTCAAACCTTTAGAGAAATACTTCTGAAAGAATGGAAACACCAATAACATGGGCCCAGCTGCAATAATACACATAGCAAATTTCAAGCTCTCAATCGGTGTTTCATAGATTGTTGCCATGTCTATACCTGTAGGCGCTTCATGAGCCATCAACCTTAGAAACTCTGCTTCATTCAAAATTTTCATTAGCAGGTACTGAAGTGTGTACAACTTCTTATCTGTTATATAAATGAGTGTTGTATACCAATCATTCCATTTCAGCAGTAACGTAAGTAATGAGACTGACGCCAGCACTGGTTTTGACAAAGGCATAATGATTCTAAAAAAAATATGGTCATCTCACTGGCACCATCAATTTTGGCTGATTCAACTAATGATATAGGTAATCCTTGAAAAAAAACGTCCTAAGTATGATGATGTAGAAGGCATTGCACATAGTCGGCAATATATATACCCACATGGTGTTACCTAATTTCAAATACTTATAATTAAGCAAATAGGTTGGAACCAGCCCACCATTAAATAACATTGTGAAAAATATCAAGAAACTTATAGGTCCAGCTAAGGCAAAATCTCTCCTGGATATGGCATAAGCACAAAGAGACATAACAAGAACCGAAATAAATGTGCCCCCCCCAAAAGCTTGTACTGTTGTTGTGATATAACTTTGAACAATATCGCCTACATTCTTAAATGCAAAAGCGTAGGCTGTAAAATCTATTTGTTTTGGAATCACCCTAAATCCTTCTCTTAGCAGTACTTGTTCATTGGTGAAAGATGCTGACACAACTAAGAGAAAAGGTACTAAAAAAACTATAGATGTCAATATAAAATACAGGTTTATTAGTAGATGATAATCTATCTTTTTTGTTCTCATGATTAACCTCGCTATTCTAGTATAGTGCTGAGTCTGGTTCGACTTTTCTGACGATTTTGTTGACAGTGAAAATCATAACAAAGCCAACAACCGACTGAAATAAACCAACTGCTGATGTAACACCAAGGTTTCCCGTTCTTAAGCCACGATACACATAGGTGTCAATAATATCTGTCACTGGATACAAATACCCGATATTTCTTGGGATGATATAGAAGAGTCCAAAGTCTCCTCTAAATATTCTACCTAGGGCTAACAAAGTTAATACGATTGCCAGAGGCTTAAGTGCAGGTAAGGATATATGCTTGACTTGTTGCAATTTGCTAGCACCGTCAATGGATGCCGCTTCGTATAGAGATTTATCAACACCCAAAAGTGCTGCATAGTACATGAGACTATTGAGTCCAACCACTTTCCACACATTGGTAATTAGCAAGATAAATGGCCATGCAGCTATGTTGGTATACCAGTCAACACCTTGAAATCCAAAAAAACTCGATTACCGTGTTCAAAACACCCATTGTCGGACTTAGTATCGTATAAGATATGAAGCCAACGATAACCCAGGATAAGAACCTTGGTAGTAACATTGAAGTCTGATATATTTTAAGGGCCCTTCGCTCCTTACCTCATTGAGTAAGAGTGCCACTATAACCGCCGTTATTAGATTTGCTGCAATAAAGAGTAATGCATAACCCACAGTATTTCTTGATATCCTAAAAGCATCTTGTGAAGTAAAGAAGAATTCGAAGTTTTTAAGGCCATTCCATGGACTACCAAAAATACCAAGGGGGGGTGCCTTATAATTCTTAAAAGCGATAATTAGCCCAACCATTGGTGTATAGGCAAATATCAAGTAAAATACCACTGCTGGAAGTGCTAATACGAGCAATTCTATGTTTTGTTTTATGACATGTTTTTTTTATTCGTTTACTACCCATTCATACGCCTCATTTCTTACTATTATTAAGTCAATTTCATCTTACCATCTGGTTATGCTTGGTCGTAGCCTTAATAATTAAGAGATAGACACTAATATTGACATAATTAGAATGACCTATTTGGTTTTGGTGCATTGTATTGACAAATGAACCTTATTTTAACTTTGTTAGCAAGAAAAAAAGCAGCATACCTTTTTGGGTATGCTGCCTCAACTTAATACATAATTATTATTTATCTAGGGGGGCACGCTCATTCTCACTGTGATACCTTCATCTTGATTAGCCATTATTTCAAGACCAAAAGCCTCTCCATACAAAATTTTGATTCTCTGATTGACATTATAGAGCCCTATGCCCGACTTCTTTAATAAATACTTGTCATTCAATCTACGGTTCAACTCAACAATCTCATTAGGGGGGGTCATACCAATACCATCATCTGAGACCTCTATCATAATACCTTCTAATGTTTCTTTCACAATAACTTCAATATGCCCCCCCTTATCCTTCTTTGGTTTAATTCCATGGTATATGGCATTCTCTATCAATGGTTGCAATGATAACTTGATGATTTTGTAGTCAATAAGGTCTTTATTAATATCCCAGTATATACTAATACGTCCTTCATATCTCTTCTTCATTATATTTAAATAACATTTTACACTTTCAATTTCACCGCTAATTGTGCTATATTGTTCGCCATCCAAACCATATCTAAGTAGTTCAGATAAGTCACTTATCATTGCTGATACAAGGTTGTGACCATTCCCTAGCTCCATAGCTTCCATATTAATCATTTCCAGAGTGTTATATAAGAAATGTGGGTTCATCTGGGATTGCAAAGCTTTATTCTGGGCTTTATCCAGTAGTTTGATACTACTTCGCAATTTGCTTTCCAAGTACTCATTAGACATGACAATTTTGAGCAAATTATCTGAGATATAGCTAACTTCATCATTGTCCGCTCTACTCTTAACCTTCCATAAGGATGGATTTTCAATAACTTTCATTATTTCGCCTATGGGTTTATAGGTTTTTATAGATAAAAAAATAACTGAGAATCAAACTAATAGCTAAATAAATCAACAACTGCTGCCTAACATAGACATTGATTATATTAACATTGTTGTCATAGTTAATTAAGGGTACGGCCAATATATATGTCCAATTCATATAATCAGAATCAATGGCTGATATGATGTAGGATTCATCATCGATGTCCACTATGGATGCTTTGTTGATGTTTTGGTAATTATAGTGTTTAATAATATCCGTCTCACCAGCAGCTTTTAGAAAAAGATGCCTATCATCGCTGATAATAACTTTCCCACTATCGTTGTCTATGACAAACAATCGTTCTCCTATTTCCTCATCAGTTCCTAACATTTTCTCTAGATAACTTGAACGAAGGTTCAATGTTACTGAACCAACATATTTTCTATTAGCCTCTTTGACATAATGAACCACAGATATAAAGTTGTTGAGAGGTTGGCTTTGTCTATTGTCTTGCCAGGCAATATATCGATTGATTCTCGTATTGTCCCTAACATCCACATCGAACCAGTTAGAATCACTTACAGTTGAGCTATCTGGTCCAACCTCGTCAACAAGCATTGTAATATCTCCAAAGAGATTGTCGAAATAAATAGACGATAGGAATATGGACTCAATATAATCATAGATGCCTAAATACTCATTGGTCCTCTTAATCAATTCATCAAAAAAAATCATAGGTATTAACGAATGACTCAGACGCCTCAAAATACAACTCGTAGTTCCTTGATATGGATAAGTACGCTGCCAATCTAGTGGATTCATTGAATACTCTATCAACTGTTTCTTTCACCCTGCGAACAGAATTGTAGTTGGCTGTTTCAATCTCATCAATTACAGATTGATTGTACTTTTTTTGCACTGTATAAGTGATTGTTAATATGGGTACCATAACAACAAGAAAAATGAGTACAAAATTCTTAATGATCAGTGATCTGAATTTAAAGGATTTGAAGTTTTTCCATAACTGATTTCCAAATAATCTACGAGCCATAACGTTTACCGTATTCCGTCGGTGACATACCTGTATACTGTCTAAATACACGAGAAAAGTATTTGCTGTTCTTATAACCTACCAGTTCACTTATTTCGTATGTCTTGTAAATCCCCCCCTTCTCGATAAACTCCATTGCCTTTTCCATTCTAATTTTTGTCAGATAATCCGTGAAATTCTCTCCTACCTTTTGTTTAAAAAAAACGGCAAAAATAGACTGGATTTAAATAGACATGGTTGGCAATGTCCTCAAGAGATATATCACTGCCATAGTTAGAACTTATGTATTCTACTGCTTTTTTTCACAACACGTTCTGATGAATCAATTGACTGCCTATTGGTCTCAGCCAGCATCTCATCAAACCAGGTCAAACACTTATCCTTGATTTCATCAAGGATATCCATTTTCATTATGGTTGTATAGTTGAGTAAACCCTTAGTCATTGTAATGACATCCATATCAATTCTACTAAAACGTTCTGATAGGTTCGCGTACATATCAATAACTACTTTTTTTAGCAAAATTAAGGTCTAATGGACCCAATTGATCAAATAATCTATCCGTCAAATCATGTACTGTCTCCCTATCACCTTCATTTAACTTACTAAAAAAACAACTTGTACATTTTGCTTATTCTTCGATAAGTCTCAACATCGACTTCTAACTTATCATTAATATCATCATCGAAAGAGTGCTTTCCAATTAGTCCTTGCTTCTGTGTAAATGATGTAAAATCTGTAGATATGTCAATACTTTTAACTTCAATATCAACATTTAGAATATTTTTGGCATTGATTATAACTTTCATTAGTTCCTGATTGATCAAATCATTAAAGGCACTATGCTCCTCTTTAATACAATGAACAAAGACATAGAAATTCCCTGCATCATTATAGATTGGGTGAAATTTGACTCTATAATCATCAGAGCCAAATAAATTGGCAAGAGCAGTATTAAGTTGCTCTCTCCCATAGCGCCATTCATCAGCAATAAAATCATCAAAATCCTTGATGGTATAGATAAGAATGGCACATTCTCTTTTCATTATGCCTTCAAACCCTAACATCTGTCCTCTTTTTTCTACTATTTCTTGTCTGTATATACCTCCCATGAGCAAATCGTTGAGGTATTGGTCTCTTATCATAGGCAAGACAGAAGCTTCCTCTTTCTCTATGTCCAATTCCTTAGTAATTTCTTTAAACACTTCATGAACCATAGGAAAATTTGTCGGCTTTAATAGATAGTGGACAACTTTATAGTCTATGGCTTTTCTTGCATAATCAAATTCCTTATAACCACTAAGGAGAACCGTCTTTGTCATTGGCTTAGTTTCATAGATGAACTTTGCAACGTCAAGCCCCCCCGACATTTCATTCATTTTTATGTCTGACAAAACGATATCCACATCATTGGTCTTCAAGTACTCAATGGCTTCTACACCATCACCAAACAAGGCGACTATATGAATATTAAGAGATTTCCAGTCTACAAATTTTTTTTAAGCCATTTCTTATAACTGCCTCATCATCAATGATTATCATTTTGTACATTGGCTTCCTCACTCCTATCAACTATATAGTTCATAGCCATAAAGGACTGCTACATCATTCAGTAACAGCCCCCCCTCTAGACTCATAAATAATTATATCACTAATACAAATGTTCTACCAATCATCCTATAGACACTTACCAATGATTCATTAATATTTAAAACAATCCGAGTAACCTTTTAGCCAATGCTTCTGCCGTAGGATTACCTTCAATTCTTCCGGCAAGTTTTAGTTGGCACACATATACTTTTCCCTTACCAACTTCTTTTTCACCTATTGCCAGAGCATCATCCCACTGGCCTTCTGAGTTAATGTTACCCGATGTTACTACAGGGACAAATCCTTGACTAACAAATGTTCGCTCAAGGAGTGGGGGGGTTATGTAATCTACCTTCTTATCATACCAGAACCTTATATCGTTCTTCTCATAATCTTCCACCAAACTATGGCCTGTTTTCACTGATGCAAAATGTAGTGGCAACATACCACAGTTTGTTACAGTAATGGTAGAATCATCTAGCTTATAATTGCCCTCTGGAAATTCAAGGAATACCAATTTTTTACCCTTTTCAATTAAGTGCATGAAAGCTACTTTATCAGCTTCAAACATCCCATAATCATCAACTACAATTATCTCGACATCGATAAAGTCAATTGCGCTCAACCCCCCCTGAATATAATTAATACCTAACTCATCAAGTAGTTCAACGCTTATTTGTCTCTCTGATTTCAGAACCCCCCCAATGGATTTACTTTTCACATTTTGTCGTGAGAAAACTTCAATCTCTAGTTCATCACTATTAATGCATTGATTATCATCATCCATAAGCCTAACTGGACTTTGAGTTTTGCTCTAGATACAACCGCTGGTGCTGTAAATCTAATCATACCCTGAAACTTACTTTCTGCTGCTGCGACATTAGCGACCGATGATGATGATGCAATAATCTCATTATTCATTACTACCTGATAGTGTAAATGAGCATTTTCAATGTCCTCAAAATCACTACATACCCATGCTTCAAGGTTAATTTCATCATGCTCATAATACCTGTACTTGTCTGTTCTTAGACTAACAAGAATAGGTTCTAGCGCCTCTTTATATGCGAAATAGGCAGGTTTTGGGTTACGATGATAATCCATTAATACCTTCATCCAGCTTGATGGAAATGCATCTATAAGCAAATGGACTGCAAATGTGTTCATTCTTGTATCTCTTCTAAAGGCTTCTGTCATAATTTTGATGGCATACCTTTGATGCTCAAGACTTGAGTCGACCCATTCTTGCATAGTGTCCGGTTTTTGATAAAACATGTAGAAAAATCTACCTGTTTGAGCTCCAGGCACAGAATTTGGCGACCAAGATGCTTCCCCCCCATCACAAGGTTCAAGCCATTCTTTTGGATAACATGATTCCATCAATTCAACAGAATCAATGCCTTCAATGCCATACTCACCACAACCATAATGCCATCCTGGCTTCACTTCCATCCAATAGCCTTTATGAAGCTTAAATATGTCAATGCCATGGCCATTATACCAACCTGGATAACAATGGTTATCTGGTAAGCCTTCTGTTGGTGGATCATAATCTCCATCAACATTCTTGATGACTCTATCTGGGTTATTAAGTTTGATGGCAAGTGATGCTGCCTTGAAGAAACTTTCTAGTTCATCACGAACCAAACTGGTTTGTGGCATGTTATTGGCATTTGGGAAAGGTTCATTGATATAACTGACCATAATATTACAGGCATGTGGACGAATCAATCGTTCCATTTCTTCTGATTGTCTAATGGCTTCACAAAACTGTCGGCGCTTAAGATTACCAAATAGGGGGGGCAAGTCTGTCTGTGTCATTAGGCCTAATCGATCACAATACTCATATATTTCTTTTTGGACTGGTCGTTGTGTCAATCTATAAAAGTTTAGATTGGCAATCTTTGCCAGTAAAATATCATCAATCAGTTGCTCCATGTCACCTTTGATGACGCATTGTTGCATATGCCCCCCCATGGTATTGGCACCACGCAATTTGATTTCTTTGCCATTTAGATACATCTTTCCTTTTGGCGTGGATGTTTCATCCATGGTAAAGGACCTCATACCAAATTGTTGCTTATATGTATCTACTATATCATCATTAATCAATAACTTGACCTGAACCTGATAGAGCCATGGAGTTTCACAATTCCACAATTTAGGATTAGGAATAGTCATATGAATTTTGAAAGTATTACGTCCTTTTTCAGCTGACAGAGGTATTTTCTTATCTAACATATCTATGGCTTTCATTTTAGCTTCTGTCAGTGAATCTCCACGTCCAACTTTCAATTGGCAGAATGGTTCATACCTATAACTCTCTACGATAACTTCACTGAAGTTCTGTCCAAATATAGAAAGATCGAGAAGGATATCTTCAGATTCCAGAGTAGACTTTTGTAAATCTACCCACACTTCAACAGCAGACTCTTCTATCATAGGTCTTACAAAAACATCGGTGATATGAGTTGAAGGTCTTGCTTCTATGAAGACATCTTGGTATATACCCATTGCCGGTTTACAATGAAGCCAACCAAAATCAGGATCATCATAGCCTGGTCCAGTTGCAGCATAAAGTTTATCCCCCCCTGAGTACATCGCCGTCTTATCATCTGAAGTGATATTACCCATACATATATAGTCATTATCAACTCTTATAAGCAGTGTGTTTTCACCCAACCTTGCTGATGAAGTAAAATTATATTCAAAAGGTGCAAAGAAGCCTTCATGTGACCCCCCCAGATAATTGTCATTGATAAACACATTGGCAATATAGTCAACACCGTTAAAACAAATGTATAAATCATCCTTCTCAAAATCTTCTTTTGTCAAAGTAAACGTTGTCCTATAATAGGTAAAGGCCAAACCATTCGGTGCACCATAATGGGGGGGTATTGTAACTTTTTCCCACTGGCCTTGCCCATCAAGAACTTTTCTAAAATTCTGACTGTCGTACTCTGTACCTATGCGCCAATCAAATTCTTTTAAGTCCTTTCTAACAATCTTTGACTCAAGTTCTGGCGCAAAATCCTTAAGGTATATTTGATGGTCCTTCTTCACTCTTTTCAACTCTTCTTGGAGTTCTTCTTTGGTTGAAATCTTTGCTTTTGGAACAAAAGATTGACCTGCTTCGTTCACACCAATTGTAAGTTCTAAGTTCTTTGATTCTAATACAGGTGGCTGTGGTGCCACCAAACCGTCATTTTTACTTATGCCTTTTGCAGCGATATCCGCGAATAAATCACCATGGTTTTTATTACTCATTACTGCCTCCTTTTAACTCTTATAAGTCTAGTATATGAAGCATTTATGATTATTGATATACCAAATTCTTTACATAAAGTAGACTGGATTTACTTATTGTAAATCCAGTCCAATAAAGTCTACAGCATTAATGTAGGATATTCTCCAAGTTCAATGAATTCTCCTAACACATTGTACAGAATTCTTCAAAATAGTCATGACGACATATGACTCATAGCTTCTTGTGTCTGTTAGCACGCCTACAAAATTATTGATTATTGATTGAATTAATAATTTCCTTTGGCCATTTTTCTTTAACTAATTCCTCATCTTTGAAATAATCAACCTTATCTACTGATTTATAAATTTCTCTGTATGGTAATATATTTATTTTTCCTGAATCAGGATATTCACAGATATCTACATCTACTACAGTCCTTATATCAAGGAATTCACATGGCTGCTCTGTATGATTATAAATTTGATGAGCTCCTTCTGGCCCCCCCATTTCAAAGAATATAATGTCACCTTCTGATAATTCTAAATATCCATCCGGTTTTCTAAGTGTAGCTTTTCCTGAAAGTATAATAAAAATCTCTTCTGCATTTCTATGAAAATGGTATGGATACGAAAACTTTCCTGGATCAAGTGACCTAATATCAAAATGTAATTGTTTTGATTCAGATATTTTAGCTAGCTCTGGCTTGAATGCCAAGAAAATTCAGGAATTGGAGATTGCTTAAGTGTATATTCCACCTCTTTTGGTTTAAAAATCTTTGCCATAGTATAAACTCCTTGTCTATTAATTTGACATTAAAATCTATAATCAACTTGTTCTACTCGTCACAGGACGTGATGTACTTTTAAAACCAAGAGACTTATGACAACCTTCACTCTTTATATTTGGTAATGCTACTCCAGCATATGCCTTCTATGATACTTAGGTAGCCGTAAATTTCGAATTGTTCTGACAAGTTAGCTGTATCTTTGAGTCCAATCCAATTAATTTGTCTAAACACCTTTTCTAAAACAATTCACACATTCTTTATCATAGTCTACATCTCTAAATTCAACCATACATTCTTCACCATGTGGGCTCTGAACTTCTAACCCAATATACACCTTATCCTCATCTTCAATTCTATGTTTAAAAACCCTAACCATTTTCCAAACTATCGAATCCAAAGAATAATATAGACCAAATATTTTATCTTTCCTAGAAACCTTCATCCATATTGTTTCTTCAAAGATCCTCTCGCCATTTGAATCATCACTATACCCATCTGTCACAACACTTATCACTGATTTATGTCCCATATCGGTATTCTCTAATGCAAATTTCACCCAATTGTTTTCATTAATATACACCATGATTGCTCCAGCATCATAAACACAATTTAGATGCGCCGTAACTTTACATTTAAACGTAAAATCCCTCCCTGCTTCTTCAACATAAATCGGTGCACTATGTGACTTTGATTCTGAAACTGGATCGACAAAATAATTTGTTTTGCTTCCGGCTACAATTTCTATTAAATTACCTTCTTCTCTTATTGCCTTTGGTTCATTAATCCATTTCTTCAGCATTATTTACACCCTCCAGTTTTATAATAAATCTCGAGTTGTATGCTTCAAAATCAGCTATTACAAATTGTAAATTTACAATGAATAATGTATGGTAATATATTCAATCCAATTGCTTTCAATTTCATCCTTTGTCAATCCAAATATGTTCTCAAATCCATCCGGATCAGCAATCAAAGCATTGAGTTTCTCATACCCGTAGGTCCATACAATATATTCTACAAAAGTATACATATACTGGTATCCCTGTCGTACTGCAAACTCTTGAAAATCATTTCCTGTATCAAAATATTCTAGTGATGGAATCTCATTTTTTACTATCCCATCTTGAATGGTTGTTTCAACCCATTCCTTACTGTGTTCTTTAGCTTCGTAGAAAGCTATGCCTTCATTTAACCACCTTGGAACAGCGTAATTAATTTTTCGCAGTAATAAATGAGTGTACTCATGTATTGGCACGTTGATTAATCCCTCATAATCAATCCCCCCCGGTGTTGGGAGTAACGGTGCAGCAGCTAATACCTTCCCACCTGCATAACCTCCACAGGCCCAATCTGGAGCACCGGGATAACCCATCGCGATATGAAGTTTATCATGATCATTATGAATTTCAACTTTCACTACACCATCTACTGTTGTTTTATATTTCTCAGCTAATCCTTTGTAATCATTTTCTAAACTGTAAGCTATTTTTTCAATACTGAGTTGATGTTCCTCATTAAAATCTAAACTATAAAATTTTATTTCAAAATGTTCTGTTTCAATTACATATTTAACGTCATATTCGACTTCCACTACTTCTTCTGCTTCTTCAACATCCTCACTTATTAAAGTTTCTGCTTCATGTACGTTCTGATTATCAGCTAGCTGTTTGTCGGTTGCAGTTTTACAACTTGTCAAAGAAATTATTATTGATACAATAGCAATAAATCTAAACAAAATTTTCATTTTGATACCTCCTTATTGTGGTTACTTGATTCATAACTCTCGTATAAGTCTAGTATATGAATCTTGGGTCTAATTTGATACACCAAATTCTTTACATAAAGTAGACTGATTAACTTAATGTTAATCCAGTCCAATAAAGTCTACAGCATTACTATAGGATATTCTTTTAACGATACTCCCAACCTTATCAATTTCAGCTGGAAATTCTCCCTTGTCTATGAATTCTCCAAACATATTGCACAGAATTCTTCTGAAATAGTCATGACGTACATATGACACAAAACTTCTCGAATCCGTTAACATGCCTACAAAATTACTAATTAGTCCAAGACTAGCAAGCGATTTCATCTGTTTGCCCATCTCTTCTTTTTGGTCACAAAACCACCATCCCGAACCAAATTGTACCTTTCCCTTGATGCCTTTTTCAGCAAAACAGCCTGTCAGTGCAGCTATAGCAAGATTATCTCTTGGATTAAGGATATAGACAATGGTTTTGGGAAGAAGCTCGTCTCTTTCCAAATCATTCAGTAGGGCTGAAAGTTCTTTAATAAATGTGGCATCATTAATGGAATCATAGCCCTTAGACTGCCCAATAGCCTCTACCTTTTTTTAAATTAACATCTCTAAGAGCACCAATATGCAGTTGCATAACCCAATTATATTTAAGGTATAGCTTCCCTAATTGATACTGCATGTATGACTTAAATACTTTGGCTTCATTGATTGTTACTTTGTGTCCTGACATATGCTTTAGAAAAGTCATCTCTGCTTCCTCATGAGTGTGTTTTACATAGTCAATACAATCAAGTCCATGATCAGAAAGCTTACAACCATTTTTATTAAAATATATGATTCGATTCTCAAGGGCCTCAATCAAGGCATGGATGTCACTTATATTACTTCCTGTTATACCTTCAAGTATCTGGATATGTGAGTCAAACGCAGAACAATTTAAGTGAAAGAAAATATCAGATCTAAAAGTTGGATAAACCTTTGTGGTAAATGTCTGATCTTCGTTTAGCAATTTATGGTATATCAAATCATCAATAGGACTATTGGTTGTGCAAAGATGGGTTACACCTGATAGTTCAATCAGCTTTCTTGGGCTTAAATCATTGCCAGCAATAGTATCATTACAACTATCCCAGATCTCTTCCCAATTATTTGACGATAAAGTCTCCTTAACTCCAAAATACTTTGACAACTCCATGTGCGTCCAGTGATATATGGGATTACCAATGGCATCTTCTATTGTTTGTGACCAAAAGAAGAATTTCTCTTTACCTGTGGCCGAGCCCGTAATATACTTTTCATCAAATCCATTACTACGAAGCAACCGCCACTTGTAATGGTCATCTTCAAACCAAATTTTTGACACATCTTCAAAAACCTTGTTTTCATAAATATCTTTGGCCTCAAGATGACAGTGATAATCACATATAGACATTGTCTTTGCATAGTTATGATAAAGCTCTTTAGCCACTTCACCCTTTAACATAAAATCATCGTTAATAAATGTTTTCATATCTGTCACCTAAAACCCAATACTGGTTCCACCATCAACTGGCAATTCGACACCCGTAATATATCCTGCTGCTTCTGATGATAAGAATACTGCAACATTCCCAATGTCTTCTGGCACTCCTAGATGATTCATTGGCGTTCGTCCAAGAACTTTTTGTTCTCTTTGTGGATCATTGTTAAATGCTTGTCTTAACAGACGACTTTCAATAAACCCTGGTGCGATAGCATTAACTCTAATACCATGAGGTGATAACTCAGTTGCTAGTTCTCTAGTCATACCTTTCAGGGCAGATTTTGCAGATGTATAAGCAACCGTTCCATTGATACCAAATATTGCTGCCATTGATGTAATGAATATAATCGAACCACTTTTTCTTGTTAACATGTTCTTTGAAACTTCTCTTGTCATAGCAAAACCACCAAGTAGATGAACATTTAGTACATTCATATATTCAACATCTGTTGTTTGAACTGCATCTTTCTTTAGGTGGTTGCCTGCATTGCTGACAAATATATCAATAGGCCCTACTTCTTTTTCTACCTTTTCTATAAAATCAGCTATGGCTTCCAAATCTGTCACATCACTTAAGTACCCTGACCCAGCTGGTCCTAGTTCTACAAGAGCATCATCAATTTCATTTTGTGCAATAGAAGTGATGATTACTTTTGCTCCTGCCTCTACCATAGACTTAGCCATTGCTAAGCCTAGTCCCGATGCGCCACCAGTGATTAATGCAATTTTATTATCCAGTCTAAATGCTTTACTCATAATTGATCTCCTTATAGAATGCCGTATTTTTTTGAATGCATCTGTGCTGCTCATACCATTTTCAATTTCCATGCGTACTAGTTTTTCACCACGTGCTTTATCTAACGCCTTGGTTATAACAGTTTTTTCAATATCTCTAGGAACAACCAGAACGCCATCCAAGTCACCAAATATCAGGTCGCCTGGCTCAATCCATACACCTTCAATCTCAAGAGGACATCGAAAGTCAATGACCGCCGTTCTTACTGAAGAATCCTGAGCATAACGGCCAATAGAGTACACTGGCCAGTCTTGCTCTAACACCTGTGGTGTGTCTCTATGTGGCCCATTTACAACAGCACCTCTTGCACCTCTTGATTTAGCCGTCGCGGTCAAAATCTCGCCCCCCCAGTATGCACACCTTTGACTTCCACCAGAAGCTACATATATTTCACCTGGTTCAAGTTGATCTAGAGACTCTGTCAATAATCCAAAGGGTTTTTCTTGTGGTCCATGGATATCACTCATTACAACAGGCATGGCTCTACCAACAAGAACCATATGCTCTTTCATTGGCTGAACTTCCATAGGTAAGAATCTATGATAATAGCCAAGTTCATCTAGAATATCGCCAACAACAGGCGTATAGAGTTCCTTTTCAATAATTTCAAATAATTCACTATCATTTTTCCATTCCATCATTTGCTAAGCCTCCTCCTCTACCATTCTCATTGCAGCCTTCATGTAACCAAGTGCATAAGCCATCCCTGCATGCCAAGAAGCATCACAGTCAATCAGTGGCGTATGATCAGGAATAAATACACCATCATAGCCAACTTTTTTTTGAAATGTCGCAAAGCCGAAATCATGTCAATATCACCTGTATCAATAAAGGCCTCTTGGTAATTTGGCACTTTTCCAATCACATTTCTAAAGTGTACATAGGCAATTTTTTTTCCTGTTCACCGTACTGGTCAATAGCATCATATATGTTACCTTCAGTCATTTCCTGAATGGTACCCATACAAAATTCCAATCCATTACTTTTGCTTGGGGGGGCAATATCAATTAACCTCTGATACAAACTTGGTTGGTTAACCAAACGGCCCATTCCTCTTAGTACCTCAACAGGAGGATCATCAGGATGTGCTGCTAATATAACCCCCCCTGCTTCTTCAGCCACAGGGGGGTTATCTCTTCTAGAAACCTTCTAAGCCTTTTCCATAAATCTTTTGAAGTAACTGACTCCAATTTCGCATCATCATTTAAAACATCACCTTTATTCAAGTCATAAGTCATATTCCATATCTGACCTTCGGGTATCAAAGCTTGATTTTTTTGATCACTTTCATCAAACTTAACGGTTACAGCATTCCCTCTAGCAACACGATCACGTGTATGCCCATAGACACCAGCCAAGCTAAAATTATAGCCAATAATCGGAATTCCAACTCTACCAACATTTCTGATTATCTGTTTAAGATTAATCATTTGTTCTTCTCTTTTTGGTCCATCAAGTAAAACATCATACCAATCTCCAGGGCTAAAATTCTCTATGGCTTCTAATTCCAAGCCACTTGCATTGATTTCCTTTTTAAGCTTAAGCAAATTATCATATTCCCAGATAGGGTCATTTGCCTTGCATAGCCCATATTCTGTTTGGTATCTGTATCTGGCAAACCTTCAACTTGATTGTAGTAATCTACCAAGTGTACAACAAGATGTGTACAACCACATTGCTTGGCAAAATCATAATTCTCTTTCTTTAGCATATGTCTATATAGACCTAATCCTAGTTTCATCTTACCACCTCTTTAGTCACAGTTTTCGTATATTTCTTATTAGATAGTTGTGATTATATCAGGGACAGACTATAATGTAATTAGTAGATGCCACTACAAACTATGCAAATCTTATCATCAGGAGTCCCCCCCATGACCTATAAGAGCCCCCCCTATTCCACTAAAACCTCTTCTGTCAGATACCTTCACTCACCATCTGATACTGCTGTTAACAACTTATTGCATACTGATTTGGTTGGTATAATTGACACAAACCCAGATTTCTCAGTAGAACGTATTGGCCTAGATACTTTGCTGATATGCTATATAACAAACGGTAAAGGTAGTCTTAACTATGCTAATACCACTTTCGAGCTAAAGAAAGGCACACTCTTTATCATTGATTGTAACTTTAAACATAGTTATACAAGTCATTTTGATGACCCTCTAAAGCTCATCTACTGTCACATTCATGGACCATCCAGCGACTACTACTACAAGCAAATAACAAAGAATGACACCTATACCTTCAGTCTTGAATCATCTTCAAAAATCATCACCAATATGTATCATGTAATAGATACTCTAAAGTATGGCCCACTTCACTTGGAAGACTACTGCGCAATGCAAATACAAACTTTATTGACCGAGCTAATCCTTTTATCCCATAAGAAAAATAAGCTTATGCACAAAAATGTCAGTGCTAATAAGCTTATTGAAGATATTCGATACTATATTGAACTCAATTATCAAAGTAAAATAACAGTCACGTTATTGGCGAAACAGTTCTCAATCAGTGAAAGTCACTTGTTACGACTTTTCAAAACCTATACCAATCAGTCCTTATATGACTACATCATTAAGTATCGTTTGACAGTGTTTAAGTCACTACTTCTAAATACAGATGAAAGCATACAATCATTAGCCTATCAAGTCGGCTACAACAATCATAGTAATCTATCAAGGTATTTTAAGTCTGTAGAAGGTATGACACCTAAAGCATTTAGGGATTTATATCAATAGAACAAAAGCTGGCATCTGAACTTAATCAAGATACCAGCTTTTTTTGAACATCACTTGCACGATGAATATTCTATTTTCTCTTGTTGCTCTCTCTTGCAAAACTTATTTCTCAATCTTAATCTCAACGTCCTTTGGAAGTGCCAAACCACAAACAATCTCAACACCCTTGAGCATTGCATTTGGAACTGGACAAACAGCATGGCTACAATGAATTGTTGCTGCTTTAGCAATTTCACCTTCACCATACTTTTTGAAGACTTCTTCATAACCATTCACTGAATGTACTGCTTCTGCCAAGTTCATTATATGTGGGCAGTCAGACTTAATATTAAACTCCGCCGTCATTCCATCCACAGAAGTTACTTCTATTTCACTCTTTAATCCACAGATTCCTGGGTCTACTGTTAATTTCGCCATAATAACTTACCTCTCTTTGTCATTCTTTCAATTTGAATATGTTTTCACCATAAGATGGTACTGGTTTAAATGTTGGTGGTACAGTTATAAATTCACTATCATTCCACTGGCCATTTAACAATTTCATAAGCAATATTTTATCGCCTTCCAATTCTTCATATGCCCAGTTATTTTCATTTGCATATTCCTTTGAGTGTTCTCTATAATAGGTTCGATTACCAACACCAGTATCTATGAACGTCACTTTACTATAATTGGACATCCAGTTGCCTGTAATAGACATAAGGTATTTGGCATTTTCCTCTCCATATTGCTCTACATAAGTCTCATACTCATGACTGATACCCAACTGATTCATTACATTATCAGGGTTGTCATAGGTTTCAACTTCACGCTCTATCCATCCAGAAGATTTAAAGTATGCATCTGGATTCTGATCATGGTAGGTCTTATACCTTTCCTTTGATCCTAGCAAAAGTGTAATGCAATCGTGGGCTCTTGGAATAATCATCGGTAAATCTGATGTTAGATTCATGACGCCGTTATTGCATAAACCATAACCAAGTAAGATTGCATCATAGTCATCGCTTTCAACTTCATTCAGGGTTTCCTGAATGGCTTTTTGCATTTTCTCTTGTCCAATGTCATGGAGACCTTTTTCAAGAAATATGACATCAATGATGTTGTCCGTAACTGATATACAATAGTTAAGCTCTCTATAAAATATCTCACATGCAATCAGGCAATACTTTTTTTAGTGCCATTTATTCCACCACCCATCAAGTATTTATATCTATCTCTCTAGTTTATCTCTCTATTTCACATTACATCTCAATCGTATATAACATAGCAAGTTCTTTCTCCGCTGTAACAGCTAGGTGAGAAATACTGGCTAACCCTTTTGAAGATAAACAAACCAATTCATTGTAACCAGCTTTGGTCTCATCTTCTTTTTTTCACTTCATATTCGACTATGTCAATACGTTCATTGACTTGGTCCACCTTGTACCAAGTTTTCTCAATCTGAACAAAACCTTTGATTCGATAGAAATGGCTTGCAACTTTCTCCAAAAAGCCTTTTAACTGTTCTATACTTGGCTCAAACTTAAACTTGATAACAATATTCTTTGGTTTATTGTCTTCTCTATTGGTGGTCTCTTCACCTTCGATATGAAAACTCTCAAGCTTCAGTTCATCAAAATCGACCACACCATGTTCAATTGGCGTTAGACCAACTTGTGGGTTAATACCCTTAATTAATGATGTAATCTCATCTAATTGTTCTTGATTTATCAGGTCTGTCTTGTTAATAAGCACATGGTGACTGTGCTTAATTTGGCGCTCAACACTCACCATTTTCTCAAGTTCTTGTTTGAAGAAAACACCGTCTACTAGACATAATGTCCCTTCAAATGTAAAGTGATCTTTACCAACTGTTTTAGTTAAGATGCTCACAACTTTACCCATATCAGAAGGGTCTGCAAGACCAGAACCTTCTATGTATATTTCATCAAGGTCAGTCACAACAAGTTTCTCAAGACCTTCGATGAATTTGTCCTTAAGACAAGCACAGAAGATTGAGCCATTCTTAAGCTCAAGAAGGTTAAGCCCATCTCTCTCAACAGAAATAGTATCCATGCTGATTTTGCCAAACTCATTCATCAAGACGCCAACTTTTGCGTTTGTCTGAGTTAATCTATGATTAAGAAATGTTGTTTTACCGGCTCCGAGGAATCCGGTTATAAGATATACTTTTGTCATTAGGCTCTCCTTTATTTGCTAATTGTACCTCCGAAGTCATACCGCTTTCATCGATTGCAAGCAATCGACTTTCGCTTCCTAGACTTTCGTATGTTTGAAGTTACCACTTCAAATCTCCGAAAGTCATGTTCGACACGTACGAATTATTAAACTTCATACTAGTGGATAATTCAATGTATTCGCTTTTGTCTACGATAGCATCAATCTCATCATCGCCTTGTTGTTCAAGAAGATATCTGACGCTTCCTGCTAGGGATGAGTTACCAACAACTGTCACCTTCTCTACAACTTCATCTGGAATCAAGCCGATATAAGCACTGTTGTCTACATCAATATGACTGCCGAATCCACCAGCAATATAGAAGGCATCAATGTCTTCGAGGGTTAAGCCTGCTTCATCAATAAGGACTTCAACACCGGCATAAATAGCTGACTTAGCCAGTTGGACCTGTCTAACATCTTCTGGATAAATGCCGATGCCATCATAAATCATAACTGGTTCGGCCATGAAGCCATATCGTCTATAAAACCTTGTTTGTGTAGTAATGCGATAGCATCAATTAGTGCAGAACCACAGATTCCAGCTGGTTCAGCGTCACCAAGTGTTTCGACATCATAACCATCACCATCGGCTTTGATTTCACATATTGCACCTTGTATTGAGCCCATGCCACATTTGATATTGGCCCCCCCTTCAAAGGCAGGTCCAGCTGCAGTTGCTGCACATAGGAGTCTATCCTTGGTTCTTAGTGCCATCTCGCCATTGGTTCCTATATCAACAAAGACAATGTTGTCAAATTTATCAATCATATGTGTAGCAAATAGTCCTGAAACTATATCGCCACCAACATAAGCAGATATCCAAGGCATTATGGTCACTTTGAATGAATCTACTTTTGCAAACAAGTCTTTTGAATCTATGACCTTCATACCCATATCGATGGTTGTAAATGGTGCAACTGCAAGGGCTTGTGGATCAATATCTAATAATATGTATATCATTGTTGTGTTTCCTGAGATAACCATTTCTTCAATGTGGTGCCAATTATAACCATTCTCTGATGTTAATTCAAAGGTCATTTCTTCTATAGCATCTCGTATTAGAACACCTAGTTGCTGGTTTTCATCTTTACCAACATGCATGATTCTACTGATTACATCTGCACCAAATGGCTTTTGCGGGTTAATCCTTTTCTTAATGTCAATGACTTCATGAGTAACAAGGTTAACCAAACTTACAGCTACAGTTGTTGTTCCTATATCTACACCAATACCGATTGGATAGTTTTCTTTTATATAAGCTTCAGCGTCATACTTAGCTTCTTTCACTTCAAATGCCTTATACCCAGTCTCGATTTCGTGATGGGTAACGTCCTCTTTCATGTATATGTTCAAATCTCTATCGACCGGGTGATAACAAGCCAATATGGTGTCATTGGCAACATCCTTGTCTGTGAGATACTTGCTTTCTTTTTCACTATGTTCATAGCCATGGTCTTTGGCAGTAATCTTACATTTACCACAAGAACCCATACCAGAACATGGAGACTCAACAAAAACTTCATGTCTTCTAAGGACATCTAAGAGTTTTTCACCTTGCTTGGCCTGAATAACTTCTGTTGTGTTCTCTTTATGAATCTTAAGAATATATTTTCTGTTCTTACAACCGATATCACAAGCACTACAATCATGGTCTATACCCAAACTACAATCTTCACTTGTCACTTCATAGTAGTAGACCAATGATTTGGCAGGGGGGGATAACATAAAACCTTCTGTAATGATGAGGTCTAAATCAAATGTTGGTACTATTGCATCAAATAGCTCCTTTTGAACTGTCATTGGAACTTCTGAATTGCCTGGTTCATATCTAGAACTTAAATAGCCCTTGTCTTTTTTAATTTCATTGCTTAGATGTTCATAGAGGTGGTTGGTCGCTTCAAACAATATGTTGTCAGCTAAGGCATTCATCATCATACCCTCTAGGTACTCATAATTGGCAAAACACTCACTAATAATCTGATCAACTTGACCACCAAGGGTCACCAAACATTTGATGGTTTGTTTGCCATCTTCTGAACTATTCACCACATAACCCTTTGGCACCATGACACCATCATTTTTTTTCAACAAGGGATTCTAGTGTTTTCTTGTAGGTATCATAGTTTGGATTATCTTTATGACAATCAATCATTTCAAGTACCGCATTGGCATCGTATTTTATTCTTAAATCATATTGTAATGTTTTGTCCATATCATTCACCTAAGCAATCTATAATTTGAGTTTGTTTGAATCAATTTCACTTTCTTAAGCCGATGTTCATGTACGTTATATTAAATAAAGGCCCAGAGTCAACTCTGGGCCTTTATCTTGCGGCAGAGCCACATCTTAAACTATGGTTAAGGTGTCAAAACTTTATAGTTGAACTTTCTACTCTATATGTATGCTTGGACGCTTCAACCGAGCACTGCATATAGTAGTAGAATTAGAGAAACTAAGTTTTGACACCTTCACCAACTATGCATTTATATATCAATTATATGAATATATCTAATTAAAGTAATTTGTCGATCACACCAAATAATTCTTCTTTACTTGGGATAATAGATGACCATTGAAGTTTTCCATTGATATAAGTACTTGGAAGTTGGGCAACACCCATTTTCACACATCTTGCGATGTTTTCTTTTTCAGTGAACTTATATTCTACAAGGTCAATCTTATCACCATACTCATCACCAGCTACGTTCATTGCACCCATCATATAAGTACATGCCGCACATGTTGCTGAGTCAAGTGTGAATACTTCAACAAGTGGCTTGTCAAGATTATCATAATCTGGAAGGTCCACATGGATGTCTTCTTTTGGTGCTTCGTAGTTCTCAACCATTGCACGCACTGTTTCAGTTTCTCTAACTGCCTGTGCAACACCAATTGTATTCTCAGCTGGAACACTAAATGGCATATCACAACCAGGTGCGATAATAAGGTTGTCGTGAGTTAATTCATCAAGCATATTCACAACATATTTCATGTTCTCTTGTTGAGTACCATGAAGCATAAGTGTTGTCAGTGGAATGTTACCACCAAGTGCAATGTTGTATTTATCAGTGATGACTTTAGCATCCTTCATTACAACGTTCTCATCAATTGAGATTGAATCTGGCTCAGTCTTACACATTACTTCGATTTGACGTGTAGCGTTACCACATACGAAGAATGATGAAGCTTTACCTTTTGCTGCAATATAATCAAAAACAGTTTTGAACGCGTCGTGACACATTGACTCAAAATGCTCTGGTGAGATTTGAGATACAAGTGGGTCAACTACTGCAATAACGTCCATTCCAGCATCAATATACATATCAACCATCTTAAGAGCTGTAGTAGTAGTGAATTCCATAAGTGATTTCACATAGTTCTCATCAAGAATCATATCCATGAAAAGGTTGTTTCCACGAAGGTGAGAAGCAAGTGTGAATGGTCCACAAATCAATCCGTATAATGCAGTGTCATCACCATATTCAGCACTCATCTTGTTCATAACGTCAAGAATCATTGGTAAACGACCTTTATCTGGTGCAGGTTGCTCACAGTCACATGGAATATCAGTTGTTGCTTCAAGTGGATGAGAAGCCACTGATGGTGGTCCTTCTTCTGCCCATACTAGGTCACATCCAAGTATCTCTGCTTCAACTTGAAGGTCAAATACCACTGGCATACCGTCAGGTGAGTATAATTTCTTAACTTCTTTTAGAGAGTCAAATAATACATTACCATCTGTTAGAGCTTCAGTTGCATTTTTTTCCTATTAGTGATGCTGCATGTACGCCTGCAAATGGTACCCATGGTGTACGGTCAGCCATTTCATGTTTTAATGTTTTTAATACGCGTTCTTTACCTGTCATTGTTATTCTCCTTATAAGATAATTCCACTAATTATTTGGTGAAATTATGCTACGACTAAATTTTTAGCTTCTTCAGCAGCTGAAGCAGCGTCTGCAGTATACAAGTCAGCGCCAATCTCTTCTGCGAACTGATCTGTTACAGGTGCTCCACCAACCATAATCTTAACTCTTTTTCTAAGACCTTTTGCTTCAACGGCTTCAATAATGCCCTTCATGTTAGTCATAGTCGTTGTAAGTAATGCTGACATACAAACAATCTCAGGATTGTTTTCTTCAATAGCTTCTACGAATTTCTCTGCTGATACGTCAACACCAAGGTCGATAACGTCAAATCCAGCACCAGTCATCATCATACTAACAAGGTTCTTACCGATATCGTGTAAGTCTCCTTTAACTGTACCAATGATTACTTTACCTACTGCTTCAACGCCTTCTTCAAGAAGTAATGGCTTGATCACATCAAGACCACCGTTCATTGCTCTTGCTGCAATTAGTACTTCTGGTACAAAAACTTCGTTTCTCTTAAATTTACCACCAATGACACCCATACCACTTAGAAGTGCATCTAGAATATCTGAAGCTGTTGAACCTTCTTCTACTGCTACGTTACATAATCTTACTACTTCTGGCATATTACCTTTTTGTAATAGTTCGTTGATTTGTTCTAATGTTTGACTCATTTTTTTCATTTCCTCCTAGGCATTGTGAATTGAATGAAACAATACGTTTTGCATTGTTTCGTATAAATTCACGTAATCAATTGTATAAGGTTACATTGATAGTTAAACATTCTTCACATGTTTCACTAAATCAATTCACCTAAGTGCAATTCACTACGCAAACTATGTTTACTATTTCGGCCCTTCAACTCCGTCATAGCTGTGTTGCTCGTTAACATTACTATACAAGGGTCTATAATCTCGTTATAGTACTTAATTTTTACTTTTGGTAATTTTTTTGATGTTATGTAAGATATTCACAATTCATTCACACTATTTATCATTTTTTTCGTGCAAGTACTCCCGAACTATCTCTGCGGCGGTACCAGCGTCAACAGCAAAGAAGTCTGCACCTACGTTTTGTGCATAGTTGCCTGTCACTGGTGCACCTCCGATGATAATCTTAACATCATCTCGTATACCTTCTTTGATAAATTCTTTGATTGTCTGGCTAATTTGAACCATTGTTGTTGTAAGGAGTGATGACATCCCAACCACATCAGGTTTATGCTCTCGTATCGCTTCCACAAATTGTGTTGGAGAGACATCAACGCCCAAATCAATAACTCTAGCCCCCCCAGTTCCAATCATTAGCATCTTAACAAGATTCTTACCTATATCATGTAAGTCTCCTTTAACCGTACCGATGATGACTGTGCCAATGTATTTTTCTTCTACTGTTAGAAGTGGCGCTATGACATCAAGGGCTACATTAAAGGCTCTACCAATAATCAGCACCTCAGGAACAAACAATTCGTTTTCTTTGAATTTTTTTTCCTACAACTTCCATAACCTCAAGCATATGTTTTAGTATTTCATTATGGCTGTAGCCTTTTTCAAGGGCTTTGATAACATTTTTTCTTGTTTCGCCTGAATTACCACTTTGAAGGCTTTCGCCCACCATTTGTAATACGTCCATTAACTCATCTCCTTATAAATACATCTTACGGTATTTTGCTCTCGGACGAATTCAAAAAAAACGAATTCGCCTGCCGCAGTATCGTAAATTAGTACTCTAATAACATTAGAGGTACATTTTTCGATATTTACCCGGTGTTATCCCTTCAACCTTCTTAAAGACCTTGGAGAAATAACTTTGGTCCGAGAAGCCCATGCGAAGAGCTATATCACTGATACTGTGTTTGGTGTCTACTAAGTATTTCTTGCTCTCTTCAACACGGATCATTGTAAGGTACTCTATATAGGTCATGTTCATTTCATTACTAAACAATCTTGAGAAATAAGTTGGGCTTAAGTTAATGGCACCTGCCACATCATCGAGGCTGATATCCTCTTGTAAGTTCTGGTTCATGAATATGATGCTTTTCTTAGAACGCCCATCTGTTCTTTCTTCTCAACATCAATCGGGAAAACAAACAAGATGATTTTCTCAAGGACTTCCATAAGCCACATACAGACCGCTTCGATGTCTTCTGTCTCAACAGCAAGCACAAACATGTCCTGTGTTACCTTAGAGACATCTTCATATCTAGCACCACCTTCAACAGCCGCTCTTGACATGATAACAACAAGCTCCATTGTCATGGCAATAATCTTACGGTTATCCCCCCCCTTATGTTTGAAGAAGATATAACCTAGAAGCTCATTAAGTATGGCCTTGGCGCTGGACTCATCCCCCCCTTTGATAATGGAGGAAGCCAAATCAGATTCAAGCTTGATGGGATAACCACTACCTTGTATTGCAGCCAATGGCTCTATCTCTTTAAGCTCCTGAATGGTTTCGTTGATTGTCCTTTGCTCGTCGTAAAAAGCCTTTTTCTTCTGAAGTTGTGATTTGGTATCTCCCATGATGTCTTTGGCCAGAATGGTTAAGAGTTCAAGTTGGTATCTGGCTGTACTTGGGGGGGATATGAGTGGGACTGATTTATAATAGGTATTTAGGAGTCCCTTTTCTTTGGTTGGAATCTGAAGACGTTTCATGACCTGGTCTACTTCATACTCATCCGGTTCAGACATATGAATTGGCCCTGCTATGATTGCGCCCTTAAAGACTTGCCCACTTGATAATGCCACTGTATAGTGCACCAATCCTGCTGGACAATAAGAAATATAGGCCTCACCTAGTGTGTTGGCCTGTTGGCTTGACTGAGAGTGTGCATATTGGCACATGGTATGGTCCCCCCCAGCCAGATCCTGTAACTTGTTACAGTAGTTTCTGGATTCACCTTCGCTATGAAGTACCACACCTTCCTCGTCAATCAGAATACATGGTATTTCTGTTGTATTATAGAATATGCCCATGGAAGAACTGATGTGAGCATACTCCTCATTCTTGAATTGATTAGACATTTTTTTCACCCGCTTTGTCAATAATTGACTTTCCCAATAAGTGTTACTATCCCGTATTTATATTGTATCATTTTTGTACAATTTTTATGGTAGAATCATGTTCTATTTTGTATTTTTATGTCTTTTTGTCATTTGTTGCCTTTTTTTTGCAATATTCCGCCTTATATATCGTCTTATATACATAATGGTTCATCACCACAATCTCCTATGAAAGAAGGTAACAATAATGAATAGCACCGCATTTTGGAACAAACAAGCACAAGGCTTTAACGCTGGCCTAGGTAATGAACTAAAGGATTTACTTAAAAAAACAAAGCCGTATCTGAATCCTTCCTATGATGTTCTTGACTATGGATGTGCGACAGGTCTTGGGTCTATTGACATAGCACCACTGGTTAACAGTGTCCATGGTCTTGATTATTCCAGTGAAATGATTCGCTTGGCAAAAGAGAATCTGAAAAGTGGAAACTACAACAATGTCACATTCCAGACAGGAACACTAGACTTACTAACTGGCAAACCACAGCAATTTGATGTCATTATTGCTTACAACGTGCTCCATCTAGTGGATGACCTTGATCAAACTTTATCAGATATCAATAACTTACTAAAACCAGGGGGGGGCCTCTTCATCTCAAACTCTGCATGCCTTGGTGAAAAGAGAAGCTTTGGAGGTCTTTTGATAAAAGGAGTTAGCAAACTTGGTATATTCCCAACCACAAACTCTTTCACTAGCGAGGCCCTCTTGTCTAAGTCAAAATCTTACAACTTTAGCCTTCTTAGGAAAGAACTGACACGTGAATCAGTGCCTAACTTGTATCTTGTAGAGCAAAAGTGACTATGTCACGTTATGAGTATGTCTCATATTTGCTACGGTGGAAAGGCTTCCTTTAAGCAAGTGAAAATGCTTCAATTTCACTTGCTCAAATCAGAGACTTTCGTTAGTAATAGAAAAGCTAGAACCTTGATGTACACATCATGGTTCTAGCAGTTTAATATCTATCTGATTCTAAATGTTTATTTATTCCTAAAGGTAACCTTCTTATTAACAAATTTCCCTTCGCCATTAAAATATATACCAAACCATTTATCCCAAGGTACAGTTGCGCCACCAAAGTTACAAGCCACATATTTATGGTGTAAATAATGGAAGTAATCTGTGTTAGGTAATAAGCCACCAAGAAGTGGTCCTTCAAACCCTGTATGGCCAGCAGCCGGTGTTAAAGCTGTGTGTTGACTGTTAAAGAAAAAGTGTATTGGATGTGATGGAACAACAAAGTGTATCAACACAACACTGAAGTATAGGACATGTTCAACAGGATGCATAGCCATTCCCGACCATGGTCCAGGATTAGGGTTCATGTGATGTACTTTGTGAATGTTTTGCATCATCCATCCAATATGAAGTATCTTATGGGCCACGTAGAAATGAGTTTCTCTCCATATAGGGATGAGTAGTATCAGAACCACAAACCACACTGGGTTGTCTTCAAACCTTAGGTATGGAATCCATCCTTTACTGACTAGTTGAATATATAATACTTCGTAAGCTGTCCAAATTAATCCGCCTGATACACAAGACCTAAACACATTGTCATAGACCTGATTGTTGAATAAGAAACGTTTGTTGTCTCTCTTTTGTCCTTCTGGATGGTACTTATTTCTATCGCCTTGAACTTTCCATATGTAGAGAAGCAAATGATAACCACCAAAGACGAACCAAAGCATAATAAGATTTCGAAGGAGCATGGTTCCCACAAAAGCGAAGGTTATGCCACCGAAATTGTTGATATCGTTTTCAAGTAGTTTGTAAGTTCCAAATGCAAGCAATACATAGACCACTGTTCTTGGCCATAAGTAACCGCCCCCCCAACCAAAAAAAAGAATTTGAGAATTGCCTTAAGTGATCCTCCACCAAATAATGGTGAAAATTCACTTGCATAAGGTGGTCTCCAATGTCCCTTTTCATCAACACGTCCGTAGGTCGTATTAGCTTTTCTTTCTTCAATATTACTAAACTCTGTTGTTTTTGCCATAATCTTACACCCTTCCTTCTTTTTTCTAATCACCAGGATATAGTCCGTCTAATGCTAATTGTCTTACATAACTTGCCAAATAGACATTCAATATTTTCATGGGATTGGTCTTTTATTAACTTAATATTAAATGATTATCAAGTGATAATAAATATCATCTTTTTATATTCTGTATCATTTTTGCCTTTTATACAATGTACAAAATACAAGTCTTATGTGGACAATCTGCAACAAAGGACCACAGCATAAGCGCTGTAGTCCTTTGCAAATATATGACCGGCAGTCATATGCTACTAAATTCTATTCGATACCTTTGATTTCCTTATAATTCTCTTTTGTTACCATAATGGCACCAAATTTGGTTTGTTCTGGTAATGGTTCACCATTAAGAAGGTGCATCATCATTAGGCTAGCAGCCTTTTTACCTTCTGCATAGGAATCAAGGTAAGCAGAAGCCTTATAAGACGTTGATTCTTTTTCGAATTCACCATCACATAGGTAGCCACCAAGACCAACAACGATTGCCTTCTCATCAAGGTCTGCTTGTTCCATTGCTCTTGTTGCACCAATAGCACCTTCATCATTGGCAGTCATAACCATCCATGTTTCAATCTGAGGATTAGCAGTGATAATAGCCGCCGCTGCATCAAAACCTTTCTCAGTTTCGCCGTTATAATCTGATCTAAAGATTTGCTCTTCTGGGAAATCAGGAAGCCTGGTTGTGAATGAGTCATATTCTCCTTCAGTTCTTGGCACACAACTTGAGACCGTATCCATTGTCAACAAAAGTAAACCAACACTTTCGCCTGCCGACATCAAGTCATTTGCTTCAACATAATCTGCCATCCAGTTACCACAAGCTTCGCCTATTTTGTAAGCGTCAAGTCCAATGAATGCAGACATCAGATTACCTTCACCGTCTTGCAAAGGATCATCTATTGCAAGAAGTGGAATGCCAGCACTTTCTGCTTTGGTTACAGTTGCTTGGCTCAATTGTTGATCTGGTGTACAGACGATGATACCATCTACTTCTTGAGCAATAACATTATCAAGTGCTGATAGGTAAGTATCTGGATTCATTTTGGCATCAATAAGCAATACATCTTTTGCACCAAGAGTGATTGCTGTATCCTTAACCCCCCCGTTACCTTCGTTGATGAACCAAACTTGATCTAAGGCTTTACTGATATAAGCGATAACAATCTCATCATCACCACTTTCCTCAACTGCCTCAGCTTTTTCCTCATCATCAGTACTCTCGTTCTTTTCCACTTTTGTTTCTGCCTTCATTTCTTGTTCCGAGTCTTTAGCACACCCCCCCGCCAACATTGTTCCTACAAGACCCATTAACACGATTAACACAACTAATTTTTTCATTTCCTTCCTCCTTAATCTAATTATACCACTTGTATTTGCATTGCTAACTACTTCCGATTCTTTGTTCTGAAGTAATCAAACATTAATGCCAGTAATAACAAACATCCTCTTGCCACTTGTTGCCAAAAAGACTGTACATTCATTATGAGAAGACCATTGTTGAAACCTTGTAGAATCAAGACACCAAGGAATGTTCCAAACATTGTTCCAACCCCCCCACCTGAGAATGCGATACCGCCAAGAACCGCTGCGGTAATGGCATCAAATTCAAGTCCAACACTTGCAGACGGTTGTCCTGAGGTCATTCTTGAGGCCAATATTGCACCACCAAGTGCTGCCAAAGACGCATTAATCATAAATGCGAACAAGGTATGTTTGTTGGGGGGGCTAATACCCGCCAACCTTGCAGCCACTTTATTGCCACCAATAATATAGAGGTTCCTACCATAAGTTGTATGGGCAAGCACAATACCAAATATGACAAAGGCAAGGAGTAGAATAAACACCGGTATTGGCAAGAATAGTATTCTACCTACCCCCCCAATTTCAAGATAGACTGGATTAGCTATAAACACTGGTTTCCCTTTACATAGAATGTAGGCAAAACCTCTAAAGATAGACATGGATGCTAGTGTTGCTATAAATGATTCAAGTTTTAAATAATTCACCATAACCGCATTAAGCATTCCTATTAAGGCACCACATGCAAGGGCTATGATAATTGTTAAAGTCACTCCAAAGCCGTTCTTAAGTAAAATTGACACCAGCACACCAGAAAAAGCTGCCACAGATCCTGCTGATAGATCTACATAACCTGATATCAATAGATAGGATTCCCCCCCAATTGCCACAAGCCCCCCCACTAGGGAAGCTGCAATAAGTATATTGATAAAGTTCTTATAGGTGAAAAAAATAGGGGGGGGAAAGTGTTGAGAATAGGCTTACGATTGCTAGCAGAGCCAAAATCAATCCCAACTTGTCATTTGCCATTACCTTATTCATTACTGCTTTTCTATTCGCTGTTGTCAGCTTATTTATCATTTCCATCTCTTACATTCCTTCCATCGCATAGGTCAAAATACGCTCTTCTGTTGCTTCGTCCTTTGATACTTCACCCTTAATCATGCCTTGTCCCATAACAATGATACGGTTACAAAGGCCAATTAATTCCTGTAATTCGGATGAAATAACAATGACACTAATGCCTTCTCTTGCAATATCACATATCAATTTGTAAATCTCAGCTTTGGCACCAACATCAATCCCCCCCTTGGTCGGCTCATCAAGAATCAGAACCTTTGGCTTGGCAGCAAGCAATCTTGCAAAAATAATCTTCTGCTGATTACCACCACTTAGGTTTATAACCGTTTGGTTAATCCCAGGAGTCTTAATAGCCAATTGCTTGACTGCGTCACCACATGCCTTTTTTTCCTTGCTATGGTGAATGAAAATACTTCTTACAAATTGCTTCATAATAGACATGCTGAAATTCTCTTTAACTGTTCGACTAAGGACCAGCCCCCCCTGTGTTTTTCTGTCTTCTGGACATAGGCCAATACCCTTGTCTATGGCTTCCTTTGGGCTGGCAAATGAGACTTCCTTGCCTTCGTAGACAATCTTTCCAGTGTCAATACCATCAGCGCCGTATATGGCTCTAACCGTTTCACTTCTTCCAGCACCAACCAGTCCAGCCAGTCCTAGAATTTCGCCTTTATTTAAATTGAATGATACATCTTTGATAAACTCGTTGGACAAATTCTTCACTTCTAGTATGGGTTCTCCGATATCTGTAGGATGATCAATTTCATCAAAGACATCACCTAAATCTCTCCCAACCATTAGCTTAACAAGTTCTTTTTCATCAGTTGCTTGGGTAGCAACTTGCCCAACAAAACAGCCATCTTTGAAAACAATAATCTCATCGGATATTTCAAATATTTCTTTCATTCTATGAGAGACATAGAAAATAATGACCCCCCCTCTTTTCTTGAGCTTTTCAATAATCTTAAAAAGACTTCCTATCTCTTTATCCGATAAACTTGCCGTTGGTTCATCAAATGCAATCATCTTCAGATTTCTGTTATAAGCTTTCATAATCTCAACCATTTGCTGATGGGCAATACTTAAGTCTTTGACCCGGTCAGTTGGACTTATAGGTAGGTCAAACTCATCAATCAAGGACTGAGTCTTTTCCTTTAGGCTTCTATAATCAATCAGCCCTCTTTTTGTTGGCAATTTACCCATGAACACATTCTCAGCTACACTTAGGTATTCAACAATTTGTCTTTCTTGATAAATGATACTGATACCATCTTCAATGGCTTCATGGGGGGGAGTGTTGTATTCTTTCTTTTCTCCGTTTAGGTAAACACTGCCTTTTGTCGGATGATAATCACCATATAGAATCTTAAGTAGTGTTGACTTTCCTGCACCATTTTCACCCATCAAAGCTGTAACCTTGCCACTTCCAATTTCAAAACTTATATTATCCAGTGCTAGCACACCAGGAAATTCCATTCGTATGTCCTCAACTTTTAGGGTTGAGTTACCTTTCTCTTGTGCCATGCCATCACCTCTCTTTCTATTTAAATCTTATCACCTCACTAAGCTACGCTCTATTTTCATAATTGACTTTTCTTTCGATATAACTACTTTTCCCTCAATTTTTGACAAAAAAATAGCAAAAAAGTCATAAAACCTTTTTGCTAAATTAATTATCCCTTATAGTTGCCAGGTGAAGTACTCGTCTTTTTTTTGAAAATCACACTAAATGTACTGCTGCTAATATAACCCACCATTTCAGCTATTTCATATAGCTTATAAGTGGTATCAGTAATGAGTTCTTTAGCTTTTTCTATACGTATATCATTGATATAGTCTGTTGTGGTCATGCCCGTCTCAAGCTTAAATATCCTGGACAGATAGGCTTTATTACTTCCTACTGCCTCAGCAATCACTGACAAATCCAGTTGAGAGTCACTGTAATTTTGTCCAATATATAAGACGGCGTCTTTAACCTTTTTTTGAATAACCTTCCGTCACCTCAAGAATGTCAAGGACCCCCCCTGCAAAAGACTGGTTAAACCATTTGGCAATTTCACTGGAGGTGTCAAAATCACCTATTTGTTTGACAGGTATATAATGTTGACCAAATACTTTTTCATAGTCTACTTTGTTTTGCTTACATAGGCGCTCAAGCTTCTCAAGCATCAACATATTAACATAATCGATATAATTGTATTGAAGAATGCCTCTTAAATCATTACAGTAAAGCTGAGTGATTTGATTTTTGATAACGCTCATATCCTTTTTCCCAATGGCTTCATCAATTTTGTCTGTTCTCATTTGAACAAGGGAAGGCTCTAGGGCAGTTTTGGTTATGATAGAATCACCAAATATAACACTTCCTTTTCCAAGGAACATTCTATATTGGATGAGTTTAAGCAATTTCTCATATTCACCACTCAAACCAGCGCCTTTTTTTTATTTGATTGCTTATGGCAACAGACGCCGACATGTCAAACTTTTCCCTAATCAAATACAAGAGTTTCAACCAATACGTCTGGCAGTCCCTCATAGCTTTGGATTTGCTGACTGTATGACTTTCTGACTTGATCAGCAGGTATAAATCTTCACCTATGTGAATGACCTCACCATCAGGATTACTATCAAGGAATTGATACATAAGGTCTCGTAATTCATCATGAAATGCATTTGTATCCTTATAGTTTGTCTCACCTATTCTCTTATAATCATCAATACTGATAAGCATGAGATGGAGATAATCCTTTGTGAGTCTTAGACCTAGGTTATTCACATAATTGTCAAATGACGCTTCATCAATGTCCTTTTCAATAAATCTTTTCAGGGCAACATTACGAACTTCCCGCTCAAAATTACCGTCATCCATAATCCCCCCCTTCATCCGCCTTCTATCTTTTTGAAGTTCAAGTTCAAAGGACACCTCATTAAGAACACCTAATAACTCTGTAGGTGTCATTAAGTCTTTAATTAGATAATGGTCAATGCCCAGTTTCATGGCCCTTTTAGCAAAATGGAAGTTCTCATGGCAACTGAGTATAACAACTCTTTGACCTTGGTTGATGGCCATAACCTCCTCAACCATCTCAAGTCCATCCATTAAGGGCATCTGAATATCTGTGATAATCAAATCGGCTTGATTTTCTTTATATTGAGCCAAACCCTCTTTTCCATTTTTCTTTATGGCAACAATCTCAAATCCCACCTCTGACCAATTAATAGATGATTTGAGTATTTCAATGGCTGGCAATTCATCTTCAACAATCATGACTGTGTACATATAGTTCCTCCCTAATAATTCTCAGGTAAGATAAAGCTCACCTTGGTACCAAGTCCGTAAACACTTGAAATATTCAGCTTACACTCATCACCATAATAAAGATTAAGCCTATCATTCACATTGGATAAGGCTATACGGTTAAAGCCTTTATGTTTTTCTTGGCCAGGTTCAAGAATCATCTCTAATGTGTCATTGTCAATGCCTACACCTTCATCAATGACTTCCATTTGTATGCCTTCACCACTCTTATTAATATTGATGATAAGCTTGCACTTTTCACCTTTTGGTGCAATCCCATGATAGATTGCATTCTCAACAAGAGGTTGAAGAATCAGTTTGGGAATCTTACATAAGTGAAGTGAATCGTCGACATTAATGGCTAGGTCAAGAATCTCACCATAACGGTAATACTGGATATTGCAATAAGATCTTATAAAGCCAATTTCTTCTTTTACAGTAATAAAATCTTCCCCCCCATCTGACATGCTTACCCTAAGCAAGGTGTTAAAGGACATAATCAATTCTTTCATATCTTCTGCCTTATATTTGGTAGCCAGATAAGAGAGGGCATTCATTGTATTGTGAATGAAGTGAGGGTTAATCTGAGATTGAAGAAAATCAAGCTTATTCTCAAGGGCTTTGACTTCAAGGGCCTTTTTCTCACCTTCCTTGGCATAAATCTCACCAATAAGGGCTTCAATATCTTCAATCATTTTGTTATAACCTTTAACCAAATCAGATAGTTCATCCTTGGTTTTTACTTCAAGTGGTTTTGGTGACTCATCCGAATTAAACTTTAACATCTCATAGGTCAGCTCTCTTATAGGAACCGTGATTCTTCTAGACACAATATAAGAAATGGTTGCTGCAAGAATCAGTGCTATAAGTCCAAGGATAATAACTATAATTATAAGGTTTGTAATTTCTTTATTGTATTTGGATGTTTCATTTAGACCTACAATCTTCCATGAAGGGTAAGAATTAAATGTTTTGCTTGAAACGATATACTCAACCCCCCCACTGATTTCATATAGACTTTCCATGTATTGATCAACATTTGGAATGGATTCAAGTAGGATTGACTCAGAATCCTCTGACGTCATCATGTAGATGATTTCACCTTGCTCATCTAGTATCATTGTATAATCAAATGCATCACGATAGTATGTCTGCATATTGCCAATTAAGGCTTTGATTTTTATGCTATAGATAAGGCTACCAATATGGTCATAAGTTTGTTGATTCAAATACTGTGTTACAAATGTAATGACTTTATCTTCAGGTGACTGCTCATTAATAGGGTAATAAGAAACTGGTAGTAATATTTGGTAGTAGGACTCAACCGCATCAATAATGCTCTCATCCTTAATAATCATATCACCAAAGACAGAATCCCTGTAGACAGTGTTGAGAATATTCATATGTCGATCTACAAGAAGTATGGAGGCAACATCTGTACTATCATCACTATAGCCTTCTAGACGCTCTTCTGCTCGTGACAAAGCAATATCATTGATTTGAGCCTCTTCAAGAATCGTCTGAAGGATACCGTCTTTTTGAATGTTGGTATTTAGTAGTTTTAGATTGGCCATACCACTGTCAAATTCACCCACTAGAAGTTCAAGCTTCTGATTATCAAGTTCTCTTTTTTTTCTCCATAACATTACTAATAAATACTTGGCTTATAATAAAAAGCAATATGCTAATCAAGACAACAATCAGGACGGAGTATGCAATTGTCAATTTAACCGATATTTTATTAATGGACATAATGGCCTTCCTATATTGAACCTTTATATTTTGAGTTAGTTGGATACTTCATATGGCCCTTGCGATATTTTGTAGGAGAACACTCATATTTGCTTGTAAAGACTTTGGTGAAATACAAGGGATCATGAAAACCAACGGAATGTGATATGTCTTTTACTGATAGCTGAGAATTTCGTAGATAATAACTTGCCTGCTCCAGTCTGAACTTGGTCAGATACTCTTTGGGGGGCTCATACCCACTTCTTCTTTAAACTTGGTTGAAAAATATGCCTTGGACAATGTGGAATATGTAGCTACTTGGTCTATAGTAATATGATTGACATAATTGGCCTCAATATAAGAGATTGCCCTCTCAATTGGATGGTCTGTTCTAAGGATTTCTTCTTCTTTGTCCAGTGATACCCTATCTCTTTCAGACAATAGGTCACCCATCATTTGCATTACATAGCCTGTACATTTAATACCACTGCCATAATGATTCTTAGAAGCTTCAGTGAGAATTTTCTTCATCATTTTATTAACATCCATCCACTGTCTGCCAGTCTTTAGTACAGGATGTTCTGGACTAACACCCAGACTTCGTAGTGTCTCAAGTGCTTTGACACCGTTAAAGCCTATCCACCATTGCTCCATAAGGTTGTTCTCATCGGTTTTGTATGAGTGGACTACCCCCCCAGGAAATAAAAAGAACAAATCTCCTTTTTTTCAGCTCATATTCCTGTCCTTTGGTTCTATAACTACCGCCACCATCAGATATATACAATAAGTAATAATCGTCAAGCATTCGAGGTTTACATATATAGTTTGGCATTGCTTTTAACATACCCACCCATATGGCGTGTATCCCATACTGGGGGGGCAAGTCTTCTGACATTCTTAGAATATGTGATTCATAGTGCATAAACATAAGGATTCCACCGTTCTTTATCCAGTCATATAAGAAACTGGTCCATCTCCAACTAATTACAGTATAGCAAATTAATTTTTGCTAGGATATCACTTTCGACAAATCACCCCCCCCTCCCAGAACCCATAATCAAACATTTTTACATGTTCATCGAATATAATGCCATTTTTTTGCCTACAAATATTTCGATATACTTATACCATCAAAAACTATCGGAGGAATAATATGAATTCAAAAGAACGTGTTCGCAGGGCGCTAGCTTTCAAAGAAACGGATCGACCACCTTTCTCATCAACCTATGTACCTGAGATTGTTGAGCAATTACGAAATATTGTTGGAGAGGACGAATATGATATTGGTGTTGCCATGGGCAATGATATGGTCAAAACAGCAGTAGGATTTGAAATGAGCTTCGATGCAAGCGACGAGGAAACCTATGTGGACAAGTGGGGGGGTTGTACTTGGCGCAATGTGGTTAACTCATCAGGTAAGTATTCAGAAATAATCATCAACCCACTTGCAGGTGACAAATCACTACTTGATTCTTACAAAGCACCTGATGCCAGTGAAGAAAGCCAATATGACCACTGTCGTAAACTAATCGAACTATACGGTGAAGATAAATGGGTCATCGGTTCATGCCAATGCTCCATCTTTGAAGCTGCCCACTACCTAAGGGGGGGTATGGAGAACTTTATGATGGATATGGCCCTTGACCCAGACTACACCAACAAGCTTATTGAGAAAGTCAGTGGTTTTATATTTGAAGCTGCAAGGAAGTATATTGAACTTGGCGTAGATATGGTCTGGTTTGGTGATGATATATCCTCACAAGACGGTATGATGATGTCAATGCCTATGTGGCGACAATATTTCAAGCTGTGTACAAAAAGTTATTTGCTTATTGCAAATCATTGAACCCAGAGATCAAGATAGCTTACCATAGTTGTGGTAACCTAGAAGCTGCCATAGAAGATTTTATCGAAATTGGTCTTGATGTCCTTAACCCAATTCAACCGTTATCAATGAGTCCAGAGGAAATCAAAGCAAAGTACGGCGACCGCCTTGTCTTGTTTGGTGGCTTGGATGTTCAAAAAACATTGCCTTTTGGAACACCAGAAGATGTTAAAAAGGAGACTGCTTGGCTCAAAGAAGTCTGTGGTAAAAATGGTGGTTATATCCTTAACCCAGCCCACCATATCCAATCAGATACCTCTGTAGAGAATGTGCTAGCTTACTATGAGGAAGCTAAGAAAACAGTCACTGTGAAAGTTTAGATTCACTTGCCTTGCAATACCAGTATTTTCCACATCTCCCCCCCCAATATTACCCATGATGATGCATATTTTTATGATAAAATGCTCACTTATCCAAAAATATGTATCATCTCTGGGGGGGGAGAAAATGAACTATATACTAACTAGAAAAACTCTAATTAAGAACATTCTAAGAATAACAATTCCAACAATAATGGAAATGTCCCTAACAATGATGCTTGCCATGGTTGATACAATCATGATAAGTAAAATGATTAGCCCAGAAGCACTTGCAGGTGTGGGCATTGCCAACTCAATCTTTTTCCTGCTTGTGTTTGTATTTAGCTCCTTCAATATTGGTGCTGTTGCAATGATTGCCAGACGATTTGGTGAAAAAAATATCCCAGAAGTCAAAAAAATAGCTGGTAATAACCTATCTCTTAATCTACTCCTGGGACTCATTATCTCTATAATCTCTTTATCTGCTAAGAACTTAATATTTATGCCATATGACATAACTAGGGAAGTTCTGACAAATGGCCTTGACTATTATCAAATTGTTGTTGTTGGTATGATCTTTCAGTTTGGTTCTTTTGCTTTTGCTGCTGCTTCAAGGGGGGGTGTTGCAAATACAAAAACACCCATGTATGTCATTGCTTTCACAGCAATATTTAACACTATTTTGAATTTCTTCCTCATAAAAGGCTTGTGGATTTTCCCTACTATGGGTATTCAAGGTGCTGCACTGGCCACAACCATAGCTAGAGCTACTGCATTCCTCATATACATCTATATTTTCACATCTGGTTCCCACTTCATTACCCTAACCACTTCTTGTTTGATTTTCAAAAAGAAGATTCTTAAGCAACTCTGGAAAATATCATATCCTGGTGCCATCGAGCAAATCATAACCCACAGTGCCTTCTTGGTTATTGGTGTCATTGTAAGCCTACTAGATACTTCATCTGAAGTTGTCTATAGGGTCTTATTTGCTATAGAATCCACTGGCTTCATGCCTGCTATTGGACTTTCAATAGCAACAGCTACCCTAGTTGGTAACGCCTTGGGTGAAAAGGATAAATCAAAAGCCATGGATATTGGTTATATCTCTACTTTAATGGGTGCCCTATGGGGGGGAGTGATTGTAGGTTTGGTCTTCATATTCTTTCCCATTCCCCCCCTCTTATCCATCTTCACAAATGATCAAACAGTGATTGCTACAGGCATAGGTACCATTAAGATTATGGCACTTGCACAAGTATTTTTGACCTCTTACATTGTTATGTCTGGTGCATTAAGAGGTGCCGGTGACACAGGTTCAATTATGAAAATCACTTCTCTAAAAACATGGTCCATTTTCATTCCTATGTCATACATAATGATACGCTATACCCAAGTAGGCATTGCAAGTATTTGGTACGCCAAAACTATTTCCTTCTTCGTTTTCCTAGTAATTCTCATCATCCAATTCAGTAAGGGAAAATGGGCACAGAAAATAGTATAAAAGTGAATTTCTATCATAGCTTTCTAACACAACTTAAGGAAATTCTTCTCAACCTCTTTACCAATATCATAAGGATTTCTCTCTATTGATTCATATTTGCCACCGACCAAAGCATAGGTATCACTGATGAAGGAAGCAATCATTGTGCCATTTTTGGAGAGTTGTCCAATCACCTCTTGGTAATAAGTATCCACATCAAGTGGTGTGAAATCACATACCATCAACCCAAGCTTGTCTTTGTAGGTCTCTTGCATTTTCTTCACTTGACCGAAGTTACCCATACAGAAGTTGTTAACACCGACGCATCCCTGGGTTTCAAGCATATTATCAATCTGATGTTCTGCACTGCCACAAAAATGTATGGTTCCACCATCAAATGCTTTGAATATTCTAGAATTGTATGGTACAACGAATTCCTTGTAAAGTGCATCACTAATAATGGTACAATCATCATCGGCCAGCCAAACATTGCCAAATTGTTCAGGCAAAACAATGCCATGAGGTAGTGCACCAATGCCATAGTTGTCACCGATATGTTTCTTCTGAACCTTTACCCATTCTATGAAGACTTCTGTGCAAAAGTCCATTAACTGATGAACTTCCTTTGGATGGGTGTACATCCAAATAAATAAGTTCTCTACACCACATAGACATAAAGCAATATTCAGTGGGCCTTGTGGGTCTGTAAATGATACTGGCAAATCTGTATTCTTTTTCATATAGTCAATGGTCTCAAGTACCCTAGGCAATAAACCATCTTTATAAAAATCTGGCATCTTCAACTGATCAATATCCTCTGGTGTTTTTATGGCAATACCTTCAACTGAAGGATCTCCATAATCATGAAACTTAATATGACATCCAAGAGCAGATGGTAAGACACCAGTACCATACCAAGGGAATAAAAATGGTACATAGTCGTCATCATAGTGCTCTAGATGTTTCTGAATCTTTGTCACCTGATAGTCAACCATGGTTTTGATATTGATAAAATAATCCTTTGGATAGCCTGTCTTTGATGAGCCATCCAACCAGTAGTTCACATCCATCACAATGTTTGGCATTGCCTCTACCTCTTCATGGTTATACAGCTTAACCATCTTGTCATACACCTTGTCAAATCTCTTTTTTTTCCTTTTCATAAATCTTAATCATAGTAGCCTCCTTTTGCATTATACTATGATTATAAAACCTTATAACACCATTTAAACTGGACCAATATGTTAATAAGATGGATTATTATGCTATGAAATTGTCTGAATCTATTTTATAATAAGAGAATGGATAGAGAATTTATAAGAGAACGCATAAGAGATGGATTTGAACACGAAATATTTATCGACCTGCCAAGTACCATTGATTCATGGCAAGCACAGACCCCCCCTATGTACAAGGATTTGTATGTTTCCAGTATAGGGTTTTTCCCTTACGCCAAATTTCACTATTGTGAACGGAAAAACGGAAGTCCACAATCAATATTAATATACTGCATTAAAGGCAGTGGTCAAATAGAAATAGATGGTGTCCGTGTGACCCTAAACCCAAATCAACTGCTCATTCTACCAAAAATACACCTCACCTATACTACGCTTCACTTGCAGATCCTTGGACTATCTATTGGTCACAGTTTGATGGCCTACTTAGCGATGACTACATTCAACTGATTCAACCTGAACTAAGACCAGTATCCATAATGGACCGGCAACAAGAAGTCATGATTCGTTATTTTGGTCAAATGATTGACCTACTCTCAGCTGGTTTTTCAAAAGAACACCTTCTACATGCTGCTAACTTGCACAAAACACTCTTTTCACTCGTCAATCACAAGAGTTACAACCATGAGGCTAGCAAGTCATCTCATATTGACTATATTGGACTGACCATTAACTACATACAATCCAATATTAATAAAGCCCTAACCGCTCAGGACTTAGCTACAGCATCTGGTCTTAGCCTTAGTTACTTTCAACATCTATTTAAAGAAAAAAACCGGCCTAACACCCATCGCCTATGTCAATCATCAGAAAATACAAAGGGCTTGTGAACTCTTAACTATTACTGACCTTCCAATAAAGACCATAGCAAGTGACCTTGGTTTTAAAGATCCTTATTACTTTTCAAGAATCTTTAAGAAACTTATGTTTAAGTCACCTAATGTATACAGGAACACGTCTGTACGTTAAATATAAAGCACTTCATCCATAACCTTCATAATATCAGGAGAAGTCGCCGCAGGAATCTCACAGCCACCAGAAATCATCGTCCGCTCATCAGCTACTGCTAGTCTTTCCTTAACAGCATTGGTAACTCTATCTCTATCAGCATGTAGAATATGCTCAACAGGATCCAGATTGCCATTGGCTACAGTGTTTGTTCCTTTGAATTTCTCAACAGCAAGGCCAAAATCAACCAAATGGTCAACATCAAATATATCTGCCTGTGTCTGGGCGAGTAACTCAAGCAATGGCTCTGTATTACCACAGATATGGAGCTTAGCTTTGGCACCCATATCGTGGATGTCCTTAATAATTCTTGAATCGTACTCTAAGCAGAATTCTTCATAGAGTCCAGGTCCAATAAGTGAAGCAGCCGCATTACCAATACCAATGAAGTCGGCTCCTGCCTTAATCTGTTCTATGGCAAACACCTTTTGCTGTTCATATATAATTTCGAAGAATTCCTTCATTCTCTCTGGGTCCGTCATCAAGTCCATCATGACATAGGAGATATCTCTAAGGTCAGCAGCTTCGGCTAATGCACCTTCCACCCATCCAATGATTGGTATCTTGCCACCAACCTGTCTTTTAAAGCTTTCAACAGCTCTAATACGGTCTAACATTCTTTCATTCTTCATTGGGTCTATAGGCTTTAGCCCACTAACCTGACTTAGATCAGATACCAGATGCTCTTTGCAAAATGGCACATCGTTCTCAGGAAATAAAACTTTGGCACCAAAGCCATGTGCTTCTCTCATTGGGTCACTTATCGTCGAAACTGTATCAATACCATAGCGCCCTGCGCATTCTATTTTGCTCTCCACCAGGACTCTGTAATCTGTACAGAACTCTTTATAGCTTGCTCCAACCTGCTTTGCTGCAAAGGCCATAATGATGTTCATATTTGGCACTTTATCCACTGCTTTACCCTCTAGTCGGTTCACAACTCTTTGGTACGATGTCATTGTCTTCTTCATGATTAATCCTCCACTTCTTTTATGTACGCCTCTAATAATTCAAATGCATAATCCTTATCAAAAGGTCTGTGCCCATCTTTGCCATACATTAGCTTATTAATATCTTCTTCCCTATAGTTCTGTCTAAGTTGCATTGGTGTCACATCATAATGAATCTTAACCAACTTGTTCAGATATTTCACATCTGAAAAGCCACAATCAACAGCTATGCTAATAATGGTCTTTTCAGTGTCTAGAATTCCTTTGATGGCATGTTGCAGCCTTATCCTATTTAATAAGTCTTGAAAACCAATGCCCAATTTGTCTTTGATGAAATGAGATAAATGATACTTGCTGATATAATACCTATCAGCAAGATTTTGTAGTCTAATGCTCTCAACATAGTGGTCATTGATGTAAGTGATAATGCTCTTAAGACGTTCAAACTCATTTTCCTTTATCCTAAGTAGGTTCTTGTTTAACTTTTTGTAGGGTATCAGTTCAAGTGTCTTAGCCAACAATCTATATATATTGGAGCTACTTAAGAGTAGATTTTCAGGCCCCCCCTCATTATCTATCCTTAACATTAACTCTGCCATTATAAGACCAATAACCTTAGAGCGACTATCTTTTGCAATCAAATGTGATTCCTCAATAACCATTTCACTTAAGGGCCATAGGTAATCCTTTGTCACTGATGCTCCACCTGAATACCTAATAAGAGGTTATCTTCACCGTTATGCCTTAAGTTATGGGTATCATATGTATTGATTATGTAGATATCCCCCCCTCTATTAAGAGTGATAAGACCCTTTGTATCCTGTAAAATAACAGAACCTTTCAGAACCAACATATACTCAACATCACCATGCCAGTGGTAGCCAATATCACCAACATTAACAAAATATGCCCTAAAGGGTAACCCTTTTTGATGCCTTATAAATTCGTACTCAAATTCCACATTGTCACCACTTTCTGAAATCTTCCTCTATCACTTCATCCTATGTGACAATTATAGCACCCATTCATATAGGTTGTATATTGTTGTTATCTATAGCATCTATAAATATATAGTAATCCATTTGGAGACTTAAATCATTGGCTTTCTTGTTAAATAGGACATGACAATCTTGCGGTTATAGATATCTTGACAAGATATTATACCTTTAGGACAAGATATTGGATAGATATTCTTTACTGAGAATGATAATCTTTTACTAACACTATTAGACTAATTATTGGGAGGTACAATTATGGCAACACAAAGAATTCCATGGAATAGGCTCAAAGTCGAGCCAGCTCAACTAAAAAAAATTCAACGAACGAAGTAACCTCAAAGGTTTTGCACATGTTCTCACCCACCTATTTGCAATTATCGCTCTTGGTATATTGTCATACTGGGCATTTAAGAACCAACCACTATGGGTTAGCATCCCAATTTTTTATGTCTACGCTACTGTGTACTCATTCACATGGCTGACAGCTGCAATTCATGAATTGTCTCACTATACAGTTTTCAAGACAAAATGGATCAATGAGTTCTTCAGCATTCTATTTGCTTTTATGAGCTGGAGTGATTATGTTTTCTTCAACTTGAGCCATACACAACATCATGCGTTTACAACCCATCATGGCCTTGACGAAGAAGTGGAGCAACCTGTACAAGTGACATGGTTTGTATTACTTCAAAAGTTCACTATTGATTTTACAAAGATTTATATAGACGACATACTTCAGAGTGTGCCTTCAATCTTCAGGCGTGCCCTTGGTATTATTAAGCCAGGACGAGAAGAGAACTTACTTGGCGGTAGTGAAAAGAAGAAGAAAAAGTTAATTAGGATGGCGCGTGTGACAGTTCTAGCCACCTAGCCTTAGTTATCTTCATCGTTTTTACAAAAGAATGGTTGTTGCTGCTTCTTATTACCTTTGCAACTTTCTTTGGACAATGGCTCAGTTTCATGGTCAGCGTAACTCAACATGCAGGTATGCAAGCTGATGCCACTGATTTTAGGTTAAATTGCAGGTCCATTAAGCTTAACCCAATCTCTGGTTTCTTATACTGGCAAATGCATTACCACATCGAACATCATATGTATGGTGGTGTACCATTCTATAACCTTAAGAAGTTGCACAGTTACCTAGGTGATCAATTACCAGCGCGTAAAGGACTTATAGGTGCTTGGGCAGAGCTGCTGGCCGCACAGAAGAAGCAAAAGCAAAATCCTGAGTACCATATCGAAGTTCCACTACCAGAATAAAATTGTCTTAAAAAAATTAATGCCTATCTCCTGTATAAGAGATAGGCATTTTTTTATTGATTATTTATAGACTGTCGATGGCTTCACCAATAACCGAGTCAACAAGATCCATGTAATCTTCTTTGCAAACCAAGTTCTTCTTCACCAATAGATAGGCTAATCCATGAACGGTACTCCAAAGCATCAATATTTTCCTAGATATATAAGCATCACTAACTTCCTTACTATCTATTAGTTCAATGACAAGTTCTTTGAATATGACAAAAGCAGAGCCAGGACTTTCTTCGAAGTGATTATTGGAGAAAATCACAGGGTAGTCTGTGCTTGTTTCAAAAATAAACTTTAGATATTCAGGGTTATCAACCATGAACTTGACATAGTTTTTCCCCCCCATCTCCAAAAGTTGTTCTTTTTTTGCTTAAGTTAGGCTCCATTGTAGGTGCATCAAGGGCCCCCCCAATAAATAGTCTCATGACTTGTTCCCTAATGCCTTCAATCAAGTCGTCTTTGCTCTTAAAATGCTTATAGGGTGCAGCATGGCTAACGCCACAGGCCTTAGCAACTTTTCTTAATGATAGACCTTCAAATCCATCACTGTTGATGATGATTAAGCCATGTTCTATAAGATCCTTCTTTAAATTTCCATGATGATAATTTGTATTGTCCATAATTCCTCCTAAAAATGAATTATACAACATTATGTTGACACTGTAAACATTAAGGTGTATACTCCAAATATGTTTACAGTGTAAACTTCTAAATATTAAGGAGGATTTAACTTTGTCTAAAGAGTTACATATCATATTAGGTGCCGCAGGTCCTATTGGTAAAAGTGTTTCAAAAGCGCTAAAAGACCAAAACAAGACTATTAGGCACATCATAAGAAATACATCTGTAGAAGAAAAGGATGTTGTAAAAGCAGATTTGTTAGATAGTAAGGATGCATTAAAGGCTATTGAAGGTGGTAGCCATGTCTATCTATGTGTGGGTCTTGAATACAATTCAAAAGTCTGGGAGCATGATTGGCCTATAGTCATGAGAAATGTGATTGATGCTTGTGAAAAAGTAGATGCTACCCTGATTTTTCTGGATAATATATACATGTACGGTCCTTCACCTCTATCAAACCCCCCCATTACAGAATCCCACCGCCAAGAGCCATCTTCTAGAAAAGGTAAAGCACGTAAGATTGTCTCTGATATGTTACTAAAGGCCATGAATGATAAGAAAGTAAGAGGTGTTATTGGTAGGTCAGCTGACTTCTATGGACCAAATACCCCCCCTTATGGTTCATTCAATATTAGCTTTATGTCCAATATGTCAAAAGGTAAGAACCCTCAGTATATAGGAAAAGGTAATGTCATCCATAATTATGCTTATACAGACGATATTGGTCGAGCCCTTGTTGTTCTTGCCCTTGACGTAGACAGTTATGGTGAGGTTTGGCACCTGCCAACTTGTTCACCTTTAACCATTGAGGAAGTAACAGCATTATTTTCATCCTATCTTAAGCAAGACTTCAAGGTATCATTTATGCCCAAACCAATGTTATCTATCTTAGGTCTTTTTATTCCAATACTTAAGGAAGTTAAGGAAATGTTTTACCAGTTTGAACATCCTTACAATGTGGATGACTCAAAGTTCAGATCCAGATATACAGATTTTGAAGTGACACCTATCGCAGAAGGAATCAAAGCATTGATTGATAGTTATTAATCTGCTGTTTGCTCTGTTCTTAGTTGCTCATAACGTCGTTGCTCAATAAGTTCTTTCTTCTGTTCAAAGGCATCCTGCGAAAGAGGTTTGACCTCTTTTGGCACTTGATAGGGCTGATTCATAGTCAGATATTTGTTAATAGCTAGTTGGTTATAATTTAGCAACTCAATCTCTACACATGTGTCAATAGCAAAGACAAAAGATGCAATGTCACTGAGATTATTATTGTCATCAGTGTAACCTGGAATCAGTGGAATCCTTACAGTTACATCCACTTCATTCTCTATCAAGGTCCTAAAATTGTCTAAGATATTTTTATTGCTGACACCAATGATTTCTTTATGTTTTGCATCATCATATATCTTGATATCTGCATAGAATTTGTCCACATAAGGTATTAACTCAAGTATGTCTTCCTTTTTGCCATACAAAGAAGTTTCGATTGTTGTATGAATACCCTTTGCCTTCAGTTGCTTGAAGACTTCTAAGTTAAAGGCTTTCTGGTATAGTGGGTCACCACCCGATATGGTCACACCACCACCTGATGTCTCAAAAAAGACTTTATCCTTAAGTAATTCCTCTACTATTTCGTCTGGACTTGCATGTCTAGCATCAAGCTTCAGGGCAAGGGTTGGACATTGTTTGGTACACAGACCACACCTAGTACATTTATCATGGTCAATAACAATGTGGTTGTCATCCATTGCTAATGCCTCCTGGGGGGGGCATGTCTCTATACATTCACCACATCTAACACAAGCTGAAGAGAGCCAGACTAAATTAATTGTCTCACTAATACCTTCTGGATTGTGGCACCAAGGACATCTAAGTGGACATCCCTTGGTAAACAGTGTACTTCTTATGCCACCACCGTCGTGTATAGCAAACCTTTTTATATCAAATACAATGCCATCATTCTTAGAATTTCTCATATCGTGTCCTTGCTATAATCTCATTTTGTAGATCATCAGCTAACTCAATAAAATACGCTGTATAACCTGCAACTCGAATGGTCAGACTTTTATACAGTTCAGGATTGTCTTTTGCCTTTAGTAAGTCCTCGTTGTTCACCACATTGAACTGAACATGGCCTATCTTAAGCTTCACAAACGTTCTAAGAAGTGCAACAAATTTATCAAGGGTATTCTCGTCTGTGAAGACTTCTGGAGCAAACTTCATGTTCAACAATGTACCATTACTGCCTAACATTGAATCAACTTTGGAGACTGACTTAAGTAAGGCTGTTGGTCCATTGGCGTCACGACCATAGACTGAGGATAATCCTCCATCTGCCAGTGGCTCTTTGGCAAGACGTCCATCTGGGGGGGTAGCCGCCACATTGGCACCCATTGGCACATGAGCTGATACTGTGTATAGACCTGTATGATAAACGCCACCTCTAATATTTTTTAGACCAATGAACTTATCACTGAAGTATTTAATCCATTGGTAACCAATGTCATCAACCCATTCGATATCATTACCATACTTAGGTGCGTGATTTAACATTCTCAGTCTCATTAGCTCTTGATTCTCATAATTGTTTCTAAGTGCCTCAAGAAGCGTTTCCTTGGAGACACGGTCATCATCAAATACCATTGTTTTAAGAGCTGCTAGGCTATCTGCAATGTTGGCAGGCTGGATAGCTTGAATTCCAGACAGGTTATACTTGGCACCACCTTCTGTCACATCAACACCTTTACCAATACAATCATCAATAACCGATGACAGGAAGGCTGATGGTAATATCTTGGCATGTAATTGCTCAACGATTTCACAACAATCAATCATCTTGCCAAAGAAATAGTCTATTTGCTTCCTTAAGCTTTCTTCCAACTGCTCATAGGTGTCAAAGTCAGTCAGACAACCTGTTTTCGGACCCAATTGGTCTCCTGTCAACATACAGATGCCATTGTTCATAGCCAGCTCAAGGGCTTTCACAAGGTTAAACATGGCTGCGTCACTCCAACCAAGAGCGTCACCATGAGTTGTTAATTCAACACAACCTACAATGGCATAATTCTTTGCATCTTTCTCTTCTATCCCTTTATTCATCAGTGCTGGAATGATAGCATCATCATTAAATATCTGAGGCATACCACTGCCTTTTCCAATAACCTGAGCACATCGTTTCACGTAATTAGGGTTGGATTCACCAAATAGTCTGGCGGATAAATTAGGTTGTGGTAATCCGAGATGGTCCTGTGCTTGTAGGAATAGGTAGCTAAGCTCATTGCTAGCGTCTTTCCCATCTTCAGTCTGTCCACCTATAGCCACATTGAATCCAATTGGAAAGCCTGCAAAATATTTAGCACCGTTTGAGCTTCTAAGGTAAACAATCTCGTTGAATTTGAGCCATAGACATTCTATGAGTTCAAGTGCTGTATCTTGTGTAATCTCACCTTTACTCATACTCTCTATGTAATAAGGATATAGATATTGGTCCATACGGCCAGGTGAGAATGATGAAGCATTGGACTCCATTTGCAAAATCACAAATAAGAACCATATTGATTGGACCGCTTCTCTAAAATCACTTGCCGGCTGACCTTTTAGATTTGCACATATATGACCTATCTCAAGTAGTCCAGCTCTTCTATTGTCGTCACTCTCAGTAGCTGCCATTTTCTTAGCCAGTTGTTCATAACGTTCTATGAAATTAATTGCGCCTTCTAGTGTCAGAATCACTGATTTATAAAAATCGATTTGGTCCTGTAGCTTTTTATCAATCTTATTAGAATCACTTGATATGAAGCCGTCTGAACCGTCTTCAGTCAAATCGTTATCACAATGTAATTGTTTAAGTGCCTCTATCGCTTCATCCCTCAACTTGCTTGGTCCATAAGCCAACCACTTCTCTGTATTTGGACAGATGTGACCTTGTGCATGATCTGTTTGATTGATTTTGGCAACCTTACCTATCTCAGTCTTAACTTGGCCAATTGTTGCTTTCACCTCATCCTCAAGGGTCTTGCCCTGCCAATAGGGGGGGCGTATCTCTTCTCTGAAAGTAATAATATCCTCAGGTCTAACTCTGAACTTATCTTGAGGTCTTTCATATAGATTTTCTATTTCATCATCAACCCATGACAAACCGGATTCAGGAAAAATAACACCCGCCCTAACCCCCCCTTTGGTTCTATTTCCTACAATCAGTTCTTCATCCCTAATGGTTATCACAATCTCTTCAAGGGCTGCCTTTAGACTTAGTGCCCTTTTAAGCTTGATGGACTTACTTTCATTCTCTTTGTAGATTCTAGTAACAATCTTAGCCTGTTCAATAGAGGCATAACGTTCTTCGTTAACCATGTTGTATTTGAGTTGCTTAACTTTATTACTTATCATCATATTGCTTCCTCCAAATATGTCAGAATCTATTATCACTCTTAATATCTACCTGTATTTATCTTTGCATATACTAATCATAATACCGAGGCATAAAAAAAGACACTAATAATAGTGTCTGATAGGTGCACAATAATGAACTATATATTCCTTCTAAAAGATGAAGGTGATTCCAATGTGTGTTGTTTGAACAATCGACTGAAATACTTTGACGAATTACAACCTATCGAATCCGATATCTCATCTATGGTCATATCCGTTGTTGCCAACAATCTTTTGGCCGCTTCAACCCTTAGTTTATTGATGTATTGTATAGGTGTCATATCCATTTGCTTCTTGAACATACGAATAAGGTATGACTCACTGACATGAATTAAGTCCGATAGTTGTTTAATTGTGATGACCTCGTTGAAATGACCACTCATATACTTAAGCACAAGACTAAGCCATGATGATCAACATCACTTGCCTTGTCAACAATAAGCATGCATAGAGCCTTAATTAGATGGTCAATGATATATTGGCTTGAGGATTCCCTTTTATATTCAGATAAAATTAAGTCCATCAAACCAAGTAACTTTCCATCTGTATCAGCAATATTGCTACTATGAGGCAAATCGAACTGGGAGCTATTAATAATCATGCAAATAACTTCTTGATGTCTATTCATATCAAGGCTTTCTTGATGAAATTGATTCTTGGGATAGACAATCATATTAAACAAGGATACATGCATCTTCTCTTCTGAGATAAGAATATCTGCGTTACCCTCTAGAAAATACAATATCTCTATAGCATTATGCTTATGCTTGGTCAGATTCCAATGACTGCTTTTTTCATCAAATTTTTCGCAAAAGGTGAGTTCAAATTCACTTGTATTAATCTGATTAATCAATTCCTTCATTAGACCACTCCTATAGGTTAACTACATTAGTTCCCTATAGCAAGTATACAATATTGACTATGTAAGTCAAGATGATGATTTCTACGAGTGGGTCTTTCTATACTGGCCAGCGGAACAGCCAGTAATCTTTTTGAATACTTGTCCAAAATAGGCTTGGCTGCTATAACCAACCATTTCAACTATGACACCAATGCTGTCGTCTGTATTTCTAAGTAACCGTTTGGCTTTCTCAATCTTTTGTCTGGTGATATACTCACTAAAACTAATGCCAGCATACCTTGAGAATAAACGACTTAGATAAAAACTGCTAACACCAACATGAGAAGATACCATGTCAAGGCAGATGTTACAATCAATATTGTCATCTATATACTCTTTTGCTTTGTTCAAAATCTTTAATATACCTATAAGTCTAAAGTCTTCCTTGAAACTTAGAAACTGGTCTATGTAAACTCTTAGGAACTCCCTAATACCTTCCATAGTCTCAATACTGTCAAGTCTAAACCTGGCATATTGACAAAAATCTATCTCAACACTGTCTATGTATTCCTGCATTTCTCTTTCAAGAAGAATGCAAAGTTCAAAAACTTTCATAGAAAGTGTATCAAAGTCTTGACTATAGATATATTCTAGGGCATTAAGGTATTGGTCCATCAAGCCATTAATGGTCGTGATGTCCTCTTTCCAAATGGATTTTATGAGGTTTTTCTCCAATTCATATGGATAGCCCTTAGGCTTCTTAAATAAACCGTTCACAATACCACTTCCTCTGCCAATCTTATAACCATTATACAAGAGAGCTTTATATTAATCGATTCAATTACTTCATCAAATAGGTCAATATCTTCTTAATGAACGAAGGGGGGGCTCTATATATAAAAGATGCTCTAATAGTAGTCTATCAGAGCATCCATCCTTTGTTATTGTATTTATTTAATATTCGTAGCATTATCCTGTTGCAATTCTAAACACAATGTAATGCGCTATTAGCAAAAGTCTCTTGTGCTACTTGAAGTTTAGGATTTTTCTTTAAATTAATATGAAAACGGTGTTCACCTAAATATAAGTTCACAGGTAAATTCATCCATGTGAAATCCATAGTTTTATACATCCGAATAGATGAGCTATAGATCTTCAAACAATTTCCTTTATCGTCTATCTCGTCAGACAAATAGACACTGTATTCAATCTCTGTGTCTTCCATTGCTTTAACTTTTACATCTACGTTCTCTATCGTATTACCTACATTTATAAATAAACCAAGTGTTGATATACCTTTCACTATAATCACCTACTCTTTAGTCAATAATCAGTCACTCATTTGTTTGTTATATGATAGTTCCATTATACAAACTACGGTACTATAAGGCTACTGGCCAATTAACTGAAAAAAAAGGCTATTTATTATCCGATTGATCAAATCGACTTTTTGACTTATTTATAGTTCACAAATCCTATGCCTATACTTAGTAAAATCCTCCAAAGTAATGTTTCAAGTAGATTACAGTGTTCATTAACTTTCATAGCATTATCCTGTTAACTTCTCTTACGATGAGTACTCGGAGACACACCAACAGCTTTTTTTTGAAAGACCTAGTATAGTTATTCATCGCAACTTTTTCAACCGAATAATCTGCTCTTTTCACATCTTTTTCAACCGAATAACCTGCAATTTCATATATCTAGCACCATATCACCAAAACACTCCGGCCTGTGAAAATCAGGCTGGTTTGATTTGACTGGAGACCAAGATCCATAATGAGCTACGGCCGTATCATCGCCACATTTATAGACATTGGCTTTGATAACCATACCATTGTCAAACCTGGAACGCTTGTAGATTTTTTTCTATAAACTCAAGAGGGATGTAAAGCTCTATCTCCCAATAATCCTTGGCCCTAATCACCTTCTGCTTCTTATCAAGCATATGAACAACACTTTTTCTCATACCGTCACCACCACTTTTCCCATACTGAAGAAGCATTGTACCACCAGCATTCATTTCAAAGTTCAAATAACCACTATCCGCCATATCTGGAAAGAAATTAACAAAGAACTCCACACAGGAATCCTTATAGACTGGGTCACCATGGTCCTTATAGGTGATTCTTGGTTCTGATTCATAACAAAGTATTCTTAACACAAACCCTTTGCCCTCTTCATAATATATTCTGAAGTTAGTTTCAGGCTGATAACCACAACCATGAGGGTAGGATTTGATATAGGCCACTTCACTTAAGTCTCTACGATTTCTAATTATATACATAATATCCTCAACTTTTATTTTTATAATCACTAGGGGGGGTTAGACCAGTGTACTTCTTAAATATTTTTGAAAAATAGTGTTGGCTACTGAAACCGACACCGTAAGCCACTTCTTTGACAGTAATGCCACTATCCTTAAACATCTTTTTGGCTTCTTTGATTCTTGTCTCACTTAGAATCTCAACAAAGCTTTTGTCATAGGTTTTCTTGATAATCTTGCAGGCATAATAAGAGGAGATATGAAGTGCCTCAGACAAGGTATCAAGGGAAATATTGTTGTTATAATTTTGAGCAATGTAATTATAAGCATGGGTAGCCAATTTGTTGCTATTGGAAGACTGAGTCCCTTTGATATAGTTTTGAATCTCTTTTAACTCCTGTTGAAACTCACTTCTAAGACCGGTCATATTAGGTTGGCTTGACATCAATTGGCTTGTAGCAATTTCATTAGAAACCGATTTGCCCATACTGTCATAGACGGTTTTTTTGATTAGAGAAGCAATCTCAATCAAATAAGATTGTACACATCTGTAGTCTGTACCACATGCAATATGTAAGGCCGAAAAAAAGGTCTCTACATATATAATCTACCCTTTCTACATTCATGACTTCAATGGCATCAAAGAGTATTTCTGAATAGTAGAAGCAGTCAAGACCTATTGATTTATTATCAGATTTAATGTCAAAATACTTAATAAGTTTCTTATCACTTATGTTCTTACCATTAAGACAAAGCATACCATGTTCATAGGATAGGTGTAAGTCATCAATCCTATGACACCCATCATCATAGCCAATCTTGTAATGTTCGATGGTATAGATGCCAAGCGTCATATCAATATATGCCACCACATCATCTATAGTTTTATTTGAAATAGATCCATCAAATAAACATAAGAATATGTTAATACCATGAATGTATTCGCCTGTGCACAGATAATTCTTCTTATGTGTTTTGTCTTTTACAATCTTACTTATGTCATTGCTTTTTGCAGTCTTAACCACAAACACAAATCCATGGCTATAGGTCTCATCAAACTTGCCAATCAAGTCAACAATCTTAGTCTGGTGGCTGTCCATAACCAAGGAATATATACAGTCTGTCTCCAAGACACCTTTTAGACTATCCACCTTATTTTGATAAGCCAACGCTCTGTTAGCCACATGACGTTCCTCTTCAATATCATTGATGACACCAGCCATTAGGTCAATAAAATGGTTGATATTTGTAGGCTTTAATAAGAAATCACTGACACCAATACGTATGGCTTCCTGAGCATATTTGAATTGGCTGTGTGCTGTCAAGATAATGTATTTACATAGTTTATGGTCCAAAGCCATAGATTCAACTTGCTGTAGCCGACGAATAGTCTCTAGCCCATCAATACCTGGCATTCCTATATCCATAATCACAATATCCGGTTCAAATGATTTGAAAAGATCAATGGCCTCATAGCCATTGGCAGCTTCTTCAATAGCATCAAAGTAGTCAAAATTATCTTCAATTAATAAGCGCATACCTTCACGTTCTATAGCTTCATCATCAACCAACATCACTTTATACATAAGAAAGCCCCCCCCTATAAGTATAAGTCTGTATTACTGATAGCAATCATAACTTCTGTTCCAGAGTCTAAGTCACTCATTATATCAAATGACATGTTATCTCCATAAAACATCTTCAATCTGGTCGTAACATTTTTAACACCTATATGCTCAGTTGACTCATCCAAAGCGTCTGTATTAATTGATTCAGTCAAGCTAGTTAGAAAATCCTTATCAATACCTTCACCGTTATCCTTTATACTAATTGTCATTGTATTCTCATCTTGCACAATATCAACTGAGACACTAGCATCACTGATCATGTCTTTGACCCCCCCGTGAACAACGGAATTCTCAATCAATGGTTGTAACAACATAGCTGGCATTCTTATGTCTTGTACATCTGGCTTATAGATTAGGTCAAAAGAAATTCTGTCTCCAAACCTTTTTCTCTGTATGGCCATGTAATTCTCACAACACTTTATTTCTTGACTTAAGCTACTAATCTTACCACTTTTTTCCACACTATACCTTAGTAGGTCTGAAGTGATGACCATCAGTTCGTTGGTCCTTGTTGCACCTTCGATATATGCAAGCTTGGCAATAACACTTAATGTATTAAAGAGAAAATGTGAGTTAATCTGTCTTTGAAAAACACTAAGCTTGGTTTCAGCCATGACTTTGCCAATTCTCAAATTCTCATTCTCTTGTTCAACGACTTTCTTTTCAAGTTCTGATTTCTCCTTAATGCTATCAAGATAGTTTTCCAGTGAATGGGCCATGTCCTTGAAAGTATAGGACAAGTCCTTAAGTTCATCTGTTGTATTATTTATAACCTCTACCTCAAAATGACCTCTTTTAACCTTCTTAGCATTTTCCACCAAAATCCCTATAGGTCTTATAATACCCCCCCTGACAGAGGCCACAATAAATGCTAGTGATACCAATAGTACGACACCAGTCACAATAAGAATATTTCTAAACTGTTTGTTAACGCCAGAGGTGATGTTGTCCTTACGATTGATATTAATACTTGTTAATAGGGTATAGCTATTTGATTGGGTATCGTTAATCAATAAATCAAGACGTTCAAGGTAATCGTAATGGTCTTGAACAATTAAATAGTCCGTTTCCTTTAAGAGCTCATTAACACGATTGTCATAGGTATCAATCATATTCTCAAGTAGACCAAATCGAAAATCATTAATTTCTCTAAGACCTACCAGGCTCTCTCTTGCCAGTGACATGTAATGATTATAGTCATCTAAATGGGACATGTCATCCATCTGAAGGGCTGCCTGAAATGCAACATGGCCTTTATGGGCATAATCATAAAAGTCAGCCAATTCCTCATAACGGCTCAAACCCTCATCATAATGATTAAACAAGGTATAATGGCCATTCATGTATAAGAAGACAAGAATAACAAACAGCACTAATATGGCTGTTACAAAAAGGTATATCCTTGATTTCAGACTCTTAAACACTTTGATTTTCATTCTACACACCTATTTCATGTTATAGCTATTCACTGTCTTAACAAACGCATTGATATTATCTGATTTGACACCTGGAGGTAAAGCACATCCAGCACCAATAACAATGTTCTTACCATCAAATATCTCCAGTGCCTTATTTGTCTCGTCAGCAATCTTCTCAGGACTTCCAAAATAGAAAACACCTGATGGATCAATTGGTCCAAACATAGTCGACTTATCTGACAAGGCTTTTGCTGCTCTTACGATATCTGTTTTGTAATCCACTTCAATGGCGCTGAAACCAACGTTAGCCAAATCATCAATGATAATATCCATATTACCACATATGTGACATAGATTTGGGATATCTTTTGCTCCAAGGACCGATGCAATTTTTTTGTGATATGGCATAGCAATATTTCTATACAATTGTGCACTAATAAGGTCAGGACCACATGAAGAGTCACCGAAGCTTGTCATATCCGCCCCCCCTGCATCAAACAACATTTGATGATAATTAAGGTGTAAGCTCAGTGCCCTATCCATAAGCTGTCTTATACCCTCTGCCATAGATTCATCCATAAGATCCATCATGAATTCAACCATACCAACAGATAACATAGCCAAGGAAAAAGGACCCTGGTCAGCATTGGCCCTTACATAGAATTCATCACCAACTTCTTTTTTTGATAAGGTGAACCGATTCTGCCACAATATTGGCCCTTTCATCCTTAAAGATAACTTCAGGATTCATTGCCTCAATACAAGCGCTTATGCCACCTTCTATGGCACCATGATTTCTTGCTGGTGCATCATCTGGGTAATCTGTTGGTACACCTATTGCGCTGGATTCAACACAAGTATCAATATCTATTAGAATGCCGTCAAGGCTGTATTTTCGTGAGTAATCAATAAGTGCTCTTGCTATATTTTTAGGACTTTTTCTAAAGTCGCCCATAGACATGTTCTTCTCAGCTGCTGCAGCCATGAAGTTGTGAAGCATTGTAGGGACACGGTCAACTGGTTTGCCTTCTAGTACATTTTTGATTCTTTCATATCCTGTCATTATATATCCATCCTATTTAAAGATAAGGGAATGCTCAGCATTCCCTTATACATTTTTCTTATTATGTGAAATTACTATTGCCTATGATGCTTTACTTAAGGTCCACTTTTTCTTGTAACTGTTCAAAATAGCTTGCCTTATTCTCTGCTGTTACAAGAATAGTCCCTGCATCATTGATAATTTCATCTGGCACAAGACCTTCTGTAATATGTTGGTAGAGCCAGTAAGCTGACTGATAACCATAGTTAAAGAATGAAGTAACAACGGTACCGTCAAGAAGACCTTCATCAATCAGTGCTAGCGTTTCTTCAATATCATCTACTGCATAGACAAGAATTTCATCCTTCTTATCCATTTCTTTAACAACATTGGCACAGGCTGGCCCAGCTTCAGCTGCAAGGTTAACACAAACATTGATCTCTGGGTATGCCTTCAAAGAATTTTCCCACTCGGTTAGGGCTTTCATCTTATCAGATTTAGATTCACTAATACTGACAACCTCATAACCGCCTGGATGGCTTTTGAGTATTTCTTCTATAGCATTTATTTGGTCATGGGCAATCTGATAATTAAGTGCTGCAACTTGCATTGATACGTTGATTTTGGTGTTCTCGCCAAGTTTTGACACCATATCTGAGTAAAACAATTCTGCCTGAACTTGAACGTCTTTACCAAAGAAAGCCAATCTTTCAACATCAGCGATATCTGAATCAACGATTAATGTAGGAATGCCAGCTTTGATTGCTGCATCTACAGGACTTGCAGGTACAAGGCCTTGGGTAATAATGGCATCGGCATTTTGAGCCACTGCCGTCTCAACAAGTTTGGTCATCTCTTCTGGAGATACATTCTGAGGTCCAACCCAGTCGCCAACAACACCTAGTTCTTCGCAGGCTTTGTCAAAACCATCTTTTGCAATAAGCCATACTGGATGTGCAAGAAGTGGTGATACATAAACAAAGTGTAGTGGGTCTTCTTCTACCACTTCTGTTTCATCTTTTTCCTCACCTGCTTCTGTTGTTTCTTTTGATTCACTTGTTTCTGCTTTTGCCGCTTCTTTTGTTGCTTCTGGAGCCTCTTTGGAACATGCTGCTAATGATAAAACCATCACTAACACCATCAACATTGATAATACTTTTTTCATTGTAAATCCTCCTTATACTTATTATAGGTTGTATTATATGGCTATGCCAGTATAATCTAGGCTATATCGGAAGCTGCTTGAAGTATGGTCACTTCTGTCGCTTCCTTTTTTGATAGTTCTTTGGTGACAATACCTTTATTGAGTACGATGAACCGGTCACAGATTGCCAAAAGTTCTGGCAACTCAGATGAGACCACAACGATGCTAATGCCTTTTTGCTTTAGTTCATTGATAATATCGTAGATTTCTGCTTTGGCACCTACATCAATACCTCTTGTTGGTTCATCGAGAAATAATATCTTAAGATCAGTCATCAACCATTTTGCCAATATGACCTTCTGCTGATTACCGCCTGAGAGACTAACAATCATTTCATTCATACTAGGTGATTTGACCCTCAATTTATTGAAAAAAACGTTTGGCAATCTTGTTTTCTTTAACTTTACTAAGAATCAAGAGCTTCTCAAGTTGCTCAAGAATTGTTAAGGTCATGTTGTGTTTTATGCTCATGGCAGGAATAAAACCATTCTTCTTTCGGTCTTCTGTCAAAAGGCCAATCCCAAGTTTCTTAGAGTCTTGAGGATGGTTGATTGCCACTTCCTTACCTTCAACAATAATACGGCCATCTATTTTGGGTATACTGCCAAAGACTGCATTCATGGTCTCAGAACGACCTGAGCCAACCAAGCCAGTTAAGCCAAGTATTTCCCCCCCCTTTTTCAGAGAAAAAGAAACATCCTCAATAATATTTTTCCCGTAAGCAAACGTATGAGGCACCTTCAGGTTTTCAACTCTAAGAACCTCTTCATCAGAAGTTGGTACATGCATCTTTGGATACATAACATCGAGCTCACGCCCAATCATATCTTCAATAACCTGTTGACTCTCATAGCCTTCTTCCTTGGTATGCTCTGCCACATAATAGCCATCACGCAGGACAATCATTCTGTCGCATAGGTCGAAAACTTCATCAAGTTTGTGAGAAATATACAGGCATGATATGCCATCTTTCACAAGATTTCTAAGCACTTCCATCAACTTGATGGTTTCGGTTTCTGTTAGAACCGATGTTGGTTCATCCAGTATGAGTATCTCTGGTTCTCTAATCAGGGCTCTTGATATGCTGACAAGCTGTTGCATTGATGGACTTAAACTCCTAACAGTTACATTGACATCAATATCCGCATCCAGTCTTCTAAGTGTGTTCGCTGCAAGTGATCTTGCCTCTTGCCAATCAATAAGTCCAAAGTCATTCTTTGGCATTCTTCCAAGACAAATATTCTCAGCAACGGTAAGGTCAAGTTCAAGGTTCAGTTCTTGGTAGATCATGGCAATTCCATTATTTTCAGATTCAAATGGGTTGTTAAAATGACATTCCTTGCCATTGATATGTATGACTCCTTCATATTCATTGCTAGGGTATAGACCACTGAGTATCTTCATTAGTGTTGATTTGCCTGCACCATTCTCACCCATGACAGCCAATATTTCACCTTGATACAGCTCCATTGATACATCCTTAAGGGCAACCGTTCCAAGGAATCTTTTGGTAATATGTTCCATTGATAAAATGACGTTATTTTGATTAATCATATATGCCCCCCCCTAGCTACGTTTGATTGAATTCTTAAGCAATAATTTACGTCTGTATTGGTCAAGAAGTACAGCCAGAATCAATATGGTTCCAACAACCAATTGTTGCCAGTAGACTGAGATGCGCATTAGGGTTAATGAGTTGGTCAAGACTTCCATAAAAAGACCACCAAGTATGGCACCAAATATAGATCCTGAACCACCAAATGTTGAAGTTCCACCGATAATCGCACCACAAATAACTGTTAGTTCGTAACCTGTACCTGCTGCTGCTTCAGCTGAACCAAGCCTTGCTGCCATGAATACGCCTGCTAGTGCTGCCAAGCTAGATGTCAGTACATAGACCCGAAACTTTGTGACCCTTGTATTAATACCTGATATCTTAGCCGCTTCTTCATTACCACCTACTGCATAGACTGCCCTTCCAAAACTAGTCATCTTAAGAACTACTTGAAAGAATATAGCAATACATAATGCAACCACAACCACCATAGGAATACCAAGAGGTTTTAGGGTTGAAATAAATGTAAAATCCTTTGGCAATGGATAGATTGGAATACCTTTGGTTGTAACAGACACAAGGCCTCTAGCTGCATACTGCATACCAAGTGTTACGATAAGAGGTGGAATACCTGTCTTGACGATGATACCCCCCCCATTGATACAACCAATAGCCACACCTGCCATAACGCCTAAGACCATTGCTATAGGTACAGGTATGCCTGCTTGACACGCCATCCCCCCCGTTACTACACCACCAAGTGCCAGAACAGATCCAACGGATAAGTCCAGACCTCCGGTAATCAGAATCAATGTCATACCAACAATCGTAATAAGTGAGAAACCACTTGAATGTAGTATGTTGAAGACATTCCCCCCCTGAGATATAAAGGCAGGATTTCTAAATGAAACCATTGTCACATACAAGACCAAAACAATAATAATGCTACTCTCTTGCTTATGAACCAGTGACCCCCCCATAAAACTTTTCATTTTCCTACTTTGTTCCAATACCAATTCCATATATTTTCTCCTCGTTTCCATAAACATTAATGATATAGTCTAATGGTAACAGCCTAGACATGGCCAAACAATTTGTAACTTGTATAGAATATTGGCAATGTGAACACAATATTGTCATAAGCATGAAAATAGGCAAAAGAGGCAAAACAAAAAGAAACCACGATGGTAGTCATGGTTTCTTCCTGTATTACACTATGTATTTGTATTAGGGGGGGTAATACTAGCTATATAATAATTCAGTCTACCAAGAAAACTGCTTAATCAACTCATCCATATCTTTGGACAAGTCATTTAGGTAAACAGATTTGTTACTCAGTTCAAGTAGACTTGCTTGTTGCTCCTCAACTGCCGCCGATATGCTCTCGCTATAACCTTCGTGTTTATGGATTGCTTCAAGGTTTTTATCTAGGTTACTATTAACCTTCTCAATATTATCAACCAGCTCAATGAACTTCTCAGAGTTCAGATCTATTTCAGAGGACACTTTCTCATTGATTGAGCCAAGTTCATCAAATATAGTAATAGAATCATGGGCCTTTTTGTTCCCACCTTCTATCAAATTAACATTGGTCTCCATTTGAGTGCTTATATCTGATAAGGTCGATTGGTAATTCCCAATAATCTTGTTAATTCTTTTGGTAAAGTTCTCTGAATCAAGGGCTAACTTTCGAATCTCTTCTGCAACCACGGCAAAGCCTTTGCCAAATTCTCCAGCACGAGCTGCTTCTATAGAAGCATTTAGCGACAAGAGGTTGGTCTGCGATGCAATATCCGTCATTGCATCCACTATTGAGAACATCTCCACACTACTCTCATTGAGCCCCCCCTTGGTTAGGTCATTGGCATCGACTATACTGTTGTTAATCACATTCATATCATCAACAATGCCTTTAACCGCGGCCCTGCCTGACAAAGCCTTTTCAGTGGCTTCTTTAGCACTTTCTGATACATCCAACTCTTTTTCCTTCAAGGTCTTAGCCAATTGAAAAATACCCTCAGAATAATCAGATATCTCCATAGCCATAGTTGTTTGTTCTTTCATACCAAAAACCATCTTCTCAAGGTGGCTGGCTATCTCTTCGCCAGCACTGGCGTTTTCATCAGAGATGATGTTAAGAAGACCAGCTTCATTATGAACATCACTACCAATCTCACCCATCTTTATCATACTGTTACGGAGATTGACAATCATTTCATTATAGGCAAGGCTCATTTCTTTAATCTCATCATGGGTCTTCACTTGGATGCCACTTGAAGATAAGTCGCCTTTTGCCATAGCTATAAGACCATCTTTTGTCTTTTGAAGTGGCTTGGTAATGTTATTGGTAATAATTAGAACAGCAACCATAGAGATGATTACAACGAATCCAGAAGCAAGACCACCAACAATCATATTCATCCTAGCCTGACTGTTCAACCTCTTATTAATCTCCTCTAGATTGGCCAATTGCAAATACACATATTGATCTGCTCCATCACTGACAAAACCACTGATTTTCTCAAGTTTTTCTTGTACTTCTATACGGTCTGTCATTGAACTGCCTTCTGTTTCTACAATCTTTTTAAGTTCAGCAATTCTTTCACTTTGGGTATCAATAATATTCAATAGCCCTTTGAGGTGATTGATTATGTCTGCATTGCTCGTATTATCTGATAGGAAAATCACCTTTTCTTGAATTGAGTTATAAGACGTCTCTAGGACATCTAAATAGGATTGTTCTTTTTTCATAATATAGTCTGCTGAGGAGGTTCCTATAACTTGAGTTTCAACAATGATGTCATTTGCAATCTGTATTTGCTCCATAATACTGTAGTAAGCCTTATTGCTGTTACTACTTTGGACAATGTTCCAAACATTGACCATCCCCCCCAAACATACTACGATTGCTAATGTAACCCCCCCGATAAGTTTCGTTTTAACACTGATTCTTGCGCTGTTCCTGCTCATTTTCAAAGCCCACACTCCATTCTTTGCTCTGCCCCCCCCGCTTTGTCATCATACCACCCATTTCATATGACGGCTTTACAATATCGTGGCCTCTTTTTGCATTTATTTGATATACAAAGAAAGAGGCCCTAGATATAGTATATCAAGGACCTCTCTTCATCAGTTATGGACTTTTTTTAAGAATCATAGCACGTCAATCATTCAGATATTTCTCTCTTAACTTCTTAGCACCATCAGCCCTATTAGTAGCTTCAAGGCGTTTGGCATAAGCTTCCAAATCCGTCTTGGTATGCATTGGGCCACCTTCATCCATGACTGTCCACATAGGGTCACGGTTACTGGTATCCTTAAGCATCTGCTCATCTATCCAATCAAGAATAATCTTAGCACCTTTGGCACATTGGTCAGGGTTGTCTTTCTTAACATCTACTTGTTCATATGGGTCATCTTTCAGGTTATAAAGCATCTCTTTATCAAATAAATGATAACCATCATGGACTGTTCTCATATAGAGCCAGTCATCAAAGATAGCACTACGTTGGCACACATGGGCATTTTGAGAAATAACTAAGTGGTCTCTACCCTCTACAACCATCAGTTCATCATTCATCATAGAATCATAGAAACTTTCACCATCCCATTGGTCAGACTTCTCAACCTTGTAGTAGTCAGCAAGTGTAGGAAGCAAATCTAGACTATAGTGAAGACCTTTGTCCACCTTACCAGCTTTCACACCTGGCCATTTGATAATCATTGGAATATTACAAGTCCCTTTGTCAGCGGTGCCATGTTCAGCATAGATACCTAGCTCACCCATATTCTCGCCGTGGTCTGATGTAATAATAATGGCTATCTCTTCATAGATACCCATTACTTTTAGTTTATCAAAGACTTGTCCCATCAGATAATCTGAATAGAGAATGCCTGTATCATAGCCATCTAGGAAAGTCTTATAGACGTCCATAGTATCACACTGGCCAGGCTGTCTTGGATACTGCCCATCAAAGGTCCCTACCTTGTCATCATACATGCCTGTTTCCATAATAGAATGAGGTCCAACATGTTTCTTATGTGCTTCAAGAACTTCCTCTGTCATCCATGATTGTATTGGTTCATCTTTAAATGGCTGACCAAACTCTTTTGGTGCTCTATAAGGTGTATGAGGATCCCAAATATGGACATGGAGATACCAATCATCCTCAGACCCTTTTCGATCAAGCCAATCTAGAGCTACTGGCAGTACTTCCTCACCTGATTCCATACCACCTTTACCTACATTATATGTTTCGTTAAGACCTCCATTAAACCACCACATGGAATGTCGCTCAGGAAAACTACTGATAGATGCCGTATGCATCCCAGCTCTTCTAAAAATATTATGGAAGTTGTCGTCATCCATTTGATTGGTAAAACCTCTATCCTTGCCATAGATTCTTCTATCTGCTGCTGTACCACCGTGACCAACCGCACCATTTCTAAAACCATACATACCACTAATTAATGCTGCGCGTGATGGCAAACAAGGGGGGGCATCAGATGTATAGTAGTTGTCAAACCTTATCCCCCCCTCTTCACAGACCTTGTCCATATTTGGCGTTGTGTTACGGTGATAGCCATAACACCCCCCCATATGGTCTGGCCTTAAGGTATCAATATCAATAAATAATACACGCATCTTCATTCTCCTTTTTAAATCTATCAGATTGTATACAGTCCTATGACTTAGTCATATCTTTTCACTATATAACTATTATGACTTCATTATATTGCACATAATAGCTATTATCGTGTATAATACTAGTACTATATTGATATTGCTTTACTTGGAGGTTAATCATGTTCAATCCAATTATTCATGAAGAGATTCAACTTGCAGAGTATACTGTACCAGTGCAGGTTTTTGAACAAAGTAGAACACCAAGCTCTTATGGTGCTCCACTTCATTGGCACGAAGTAGTGGAAATCTACTATGTGATTAAAGGTGGTGTTGAGCTGTTTTGTAACGGCAAGAAGTCGTGGTTAATGGCAGGCGATACTGGTTTTGTCAGCTGGTGTGAACCTCATAAAGGTACATCTTTTAAAGAAGATACCTATTTCTTAACCATTCAATTTGATTTGGCTGTTCTAGATGGACTAATGTCACATAACCATGAGGACCTGATTTTTTTCAAAATACCAGCTGATTCCAACTTACATTCAAAATAATGTTGAACTTGGCACTTTATTTCTTAACCTTCAAAATGAAATTAGCAAAAACGATATCTCTAGAGATTTTATGGTAAGGTCATACCTATATCAACTCATTGGTATTTTACTGCGACTCATTCCAAATAATGCTTCAACCAACGTTTCATATGAATCAGGTGATTCCCTTGGTCAACTGCCCTCTTCTTTAAAACTTACAAGAGAGATTCTCTATCATATTGCCAAACACTACCAATCACCTATTACAGTTGATTCCATTGCACATGCCATTGGTTTGTCAAAGTCTCATCTATGTCGGGTATTCAAGCAGCATACCAACCAGACGATTGTCCATTACATCAATGAGTTAAGATGCCAGCATGCATTAAATCTCATTAAGGAGAATGTGCCACTTGGTCAAATCTGTGAGAGTGTTGGCTTTAGTGACTATAATTATTTCTCAAGAGTATTCAAAAAATGCTTTGGCTATTCACCAAAGCATTTCATTCCTTAACAATTATTCTTTTTACATCCGCTTAATAGAATTTATCCTTCATCTAAAACCGAAAGCAAGGCCGTAACCACATTTTCATCAAATTGGATTCCAACATTTCGTTTCAATTCTTCTATTGCTTCGCCTTTGGGCATTGAATCTCTGTAAGGCCTAATGGCAGTCATTGCCTCATACGCATCTGCCACAGTAATTATTCTTGAAGTCATAGATATCTTATCACCCTTAATACCTCTTGGGTAACCAGTACCATCTAATTTCTCGTGGTGAGACAATATGTCTTCTGCAATAACTGAATACTTATCAACTGATTTTAAGATATGATAACCAGTTTCTGGGTGTCTTTTAATCATATCATATTCTTTTTTTCGTTAGTTTACCAGGTTTATTTAAAACATAGTCTTCTATTGCAATTTTACCAATATCATGTAATAAGCCTGCCATCTCAAGGTCTTTTAGATTTTCATAACTGAGTGACATGGCTTGGCCTATTTGTTTGCAGAGCTGGCCAACATTTTCAGAATGAATCCTTTCACGGGTATTTTTCTCATTTAAGGTTTCCATTATTGCTTGTATTGTTTGGTTGCGCATACTCTGACTCTCTGTCAGTTTCTTACGATACATTTGCTCTTCTGCTTCTGCAAAGATATCATTCATCTTCTCGTCATAATTCAGCTTAGTGCCATGACCTATAGATACAGACAATATCGCACCGTCCAAATCTTCTTGGGAGACACCCTTATAGATTCTATCAGCAACCCCCCCATTGGCGGTCTCACGATCTGTTTGAGGCAACAAAATTACGAATTCATCGCCTCCTATACGAGCAATGATATCCTCTTCTCTACAAGCATCCCTCAGTACATTGGCAACCATCACCAATATCATGTCACCTTTTTGGTGGCCAAAAGCATCATTGGTTAACTTAAGACCATTCACATCAATCATTATTAACGACATTGGTAATTTTCTATTTGTATCTAGACGTTGTAGTTCTTCTTCAAAGAAGTAGCGATTATAAAGGCCTGTTAGTTGGTCATGCAAACTTAGAAACTCTATCTGCTTTTGTCTGCTGCGTCTCTGAGTACAGTCCCTAAATACAACAATGACACCCATAACATTGCCCTCACTATTCAAAATAGGGGGGGCCGCGCTCTCTTCAATAAATAACTTTGATCCATCCTTTTGTATCAAGAATACATTATCTTTTATTTCATAAATTTCATTGGTCTCCATAACTTTAGTTACTGGGTTTATGACTGTTTGATGACTGGATGCATCAATTGCATGGAAGATTTCTCCAAAAGCACGACCTTTTGCACCTTCAAAGTTATAGCCTGTCAAGGTTTCAGCCATTTGATTCATCATTTGAACATTGCCTTGATCATCTGTAGATATAACACCATCACCAATGGACATCAATGTTGTCTTAAGAAGGGCTCGGTCCATTTCAATTTCCTTTTGCAATGTCATTGTGTCAGTGATATCAGTAATTACCGTCACAAACTGATAGAGTTTTGGGCTGTAGACACTTACATTGAAGTATTTACCTAGAGCTTGAGAATAATTGGTAAAAGTCTTAGAAGTATTGTTCAGTGATACGTCGCCATATAAATCCACCCAATACTTCTCTGTTTCAGGCATCAAAGTCATAACACTATTACCAATTACATTCTCATGTTTTAGGCCTGTCAGCCGTTCAAAAGCCTTGTTAATTCTTAGAAATCTATAGTCAATTGGTTGACCTTCATCGTTTAGAATAATCTCATGATGAGCAAAGCCCTCATTCATATTGTTAAAGAGGGCCTCTAGGTCATCAGACGATGTTGACGATTTTATTATTTTATCTTTTATGAATTGGATGATTGGTTTAAGCATTTATTAAGCCACCTTCAATAATTTGCAATTATAGTGTACTTAATTATATCATGGCACTTCAAATTTGTTCAAGCGATGTCATTGACTTATTATTTTGATGCCAGTAATTCATAGGCTCCTGTTAGCCCCCCCTGATAGACCAATTCAAAGACACTTTTAAGTTTATTGTACTCTGCAACCGCCGACTCATTAGGTTTATAGGTCTTATCATAGTCCAAGAACTGATTTACAACATCAAAATTATCAAATAAACCAATACCAATCCCACCTGCTATAGCCGCTCCAATAGCCGAAGCATAACGGCTATCTTTCACTGTCACAACCGGTAAACCAAAGACATCACTTTGGACCTGGTGCCACAACTTATTGGTACCACCACCGATGACTGTCACTGACTGAACTGGGTTATTTCTGGCGATAACCTTCAGGATAATATCTAGATTGTAGGTAATGCCCTCCACAATAGCCCTTAACATATCAGACTGATTATGGTTGGTGGTTAAGCCAAAATAGCTGCCCCCCCTTGCATTGGGATTCCAACGAGGACTTCTTTCTCCATGCATATAGGGTAAGAAAACAAGGTCATTAGATCCTGGAGGTGATGTCGCCATCAATTTCTCAGCTTCGACGTAGATGTCAGACCCACTATCTAGTCCAGGCTGTATCAACATCTTAAGTCCCCCCCAATCATAGGCTGTACCACTAGAGGACATGGCCCCCCCACAAGGCACATACTTGCCTTCAATCATATGAACAAAGTTAAAGACTGTCATCTCTTCATCCATAGAAGGCTCATCAGATGTTGAAGCAATCCATGCAGAAGTTCCCATACAACAATACGTATCTCCTGTATTAACAGAACCTGCTCCAACCGTAGCACATACGCCGTCACCGCCACCGGCAACAACAGGTGTTCCAGCCAGGAGACCACATTCTTTTGCTGCTTCTTCAGTCACGTGGCCGACAACATCAATAGACTTTACAATCTCAGGCATCTTATCCACATCAATCCCAGCCGCTTCTAACATGGTCTTTGACCACTTCTTCTCTTTCAAGTTAAGAGCATTGGTCCCTGACGCGTCTGTATAATCCGTTACAAATCTATCCGTTAGCTTAAGAACAATATAATCTTTGGTGTTAAGCATTTTGTAGGTTGCCCTATAAACATCCGGCTTATGTTTCTTTATCCACATGAATTTCTCAAGGCTATAAACTGGGCTAGGTCTATGTCCTGTTATCTCATAGATTTTCTTAGCACCTAGTTGATTTACCAAATCATCTGTTTCTTGGCTTGCTCTCTGATCCATCCATATAAGAGAGTTATGTAATACTTTTGCATTCTTATCAACACATACAATCCCTTGCATGTGACCACTGAATGAAACTGATGCAATGTCAGAAACATCAATCTTTTGAGTTAGCTTCTTAGTAGCCTCCACAACAGACTGCCACCAGTCTTCTGGATTTTGCTCAACCTCAGATTGACCACTATGAATTGTTTCATATGAGGATATCTCGCTGGCAACAATGTCACCATTTTCACCAAATAATGTGGACTTGTTACCAGAAGTGCCTAAGTCATGAACCAATATATACTTCATATCATTATGCCTTTCAACTCTTCCATACTTCCCGCAAATGTTCAGACACCGTCACGTATAATTACCGTCGCTTGTCTACAAAAATTCTACCACTACGTCATATTATAGTCAAAAAAAAGAGATACCTTCGACTTGAGGCATCTCCATCATATCAATCTATCTAACAAACAAGTACTGTCCAGCCTTGCTCCTCACAACATTCTTTTAACTTACTATCAGGGTTCACTCCAACTGGATTCCCAACAAGGCCCATCATCTCAGCATCAGTTTCATTATCGGCATAGGCATAAGAGGCTTCCCAGTCCACATCTTTATTTGAGTAGAATGTCTCAAGGTATGGCTTTTTGAGGTTGCCATTCATGGTCATCAATGGGTCTTTGGCTGTCACTTTCATGAATCTACCATCTAGTCCGTAGACAAAAGGTGTTGCCTTAACCCTTGCAGTACCAAAGTGAAGGCCAATCATCTCAAGGAGCACTTCAAAGCCACCGGACAAAAAGACAATCTCATAACCATTATCCTTGTGCCACTGAATCTTCTCAACAATCTCGTCGTTCAACTCACTAATCACTTCATCACGAATAAGCATGAAGAATTCTCTAATCTCATTATCATTCATACCAACAAAGAGATTAAACATATGGACCGTAGCCTTATAACGCCAACCTACTTCATCTTTGAAGACCTTTCTACAAAGAAATTTATCTGTCTGTATCTTCATAAGTGCCCATAACTGCCTACTCTTAGAGTAACCCTTCTTACCATACTGCTTCCAAATATAAGGCATAGAATTACCTGGAAACATTGTACCATCAAAATCAAATACCGCTAACTTCATACTCTTTACCTCCTACTTAAAATTCAACAATTTCAGTATCACAGATACACCCCCCCTTGCTACCTAACCACCAAATCCAGCATACTATCAAATCTTTTATACAAATCCGATGTGGTAATATGAACCTTTTTTTGAGAAAAATAACATCAATGTCCCATGCACACAAGACTCCAAGGTATTGGTCACTTCTCTTTTCATGGATTCATCAACACTGCCTTCATCAACACATACTTGTACCGATGCACTGGTAATATCTCTTACCAGAGAACTTCGAAGGTTCACTTTGACCTTCTTTGGTATCTCACCTATCTTATGTAAGAACAAGAATTCAAATATTCTTGGGTTCTTAAGGTAGTAATCTGCATAGGCATAATTCAGTTTGCTCAGTCTTTCTTTGCCTGTCAGGCCATCCATCTCAATTGACTTAAGGTACTCTACAATCTCATGGGTCATGACAGATACAACCTGCCAAGATAACTCATTCATGTCTTCAAAATAATTGTAAAGTGTGGCATAGCTGTAACCTGCCACATCCGCAACTTTCCTAGCGCTTAGTTGGTCAACACCTTCACGGTGAATGACATCAAGGGCTGCGTCAATAAAATACTTGGTCATCCTAACTCTTTGTATCTCTTTATTACTCATATCGGTGGCTCTCCATTTCTAACACCTCATCAATATATTAACACTGTTAATTTTATAGATATATATTAATCTTATCAAGTAAAAAGCTTCAATAAAAAAACACTCCCCCCCATGAAATCATCTTCACAAGGAGTGCTAATACCGTCAATATTCACTTTAATGAACCACTTATTCCTAATTCAATATTACATCTGCTCAAATATTTCTTTCCACTTCAGAGCATCTTCCCAACGATCGCCATCATAAGTCCAAACACCATCAACTAAGTGCTTCTGGTGATAGTTCTCTGGGCCAAGTTCTACCACAACTGGGAAGTTCTCGTTAGCCTCAAGTTCCTTTTGGCCATTCTTAATGGCTGTCTTCCACCACCCTGTATAGTGGTTCATCAGCTCATCAGAAATACGACTAAGGGATAACTGAACTTGCTCACCATTGGATACACGGACATGAATCGAAGCTGCACGCTCTAGAAGTTTACCAAAATGTTCTTCCACTTTGTCTGTCACTACATCAATCTCACAGGCAACAAAGTAATGTGAAAAGTCAATGGTTACCCTCATCTGCTCAAGTTCCTCTACATAGTCCACTGCTCTAAGCAAGTCCTGAGTCACTGTACCTCTATGGGTTTCAATGAAGACTTTAACACCCTTCGCTATACCGTAATTGATTGTCTCTTCGAGAAGTTGCAATGCTTCTTCTCCACGAATATAGTAATCCCTCACCATAATGTTAAGGAACTCACCACCAATTTTCTTGGTATAATCAATCTTTTGCTTCATATCTTCAAGGCTATTACCATGACAGCTAACACCTATCTTAAGTGGACTTTCTTTGATTAAGTCAAAGACACGGTAACTTTCTTCAAGAGTTTCTTTGCTTGTATCATCGATATAGCTAAGAGCTCCTGCAAAACCTGCCTCTTCAATCATTTGTAACTTCTTTTCTACTGAGTATGGCTTCTGTGGATTTGGAATATCTTCCATGCCCCCCCACATTGCTTGATATATGTCTATTTGTTTCATAGTAACGCCTCCTGTTCATCTAATAGTTAAAATAATCGTGTCAAATGAGGGCAACATATACTTATATACTAAAGGACCTCCTTCGGGTAAGGAGGTCATAGTACCACTGCGACTATTGGTGTGCGGGAAATACGGGGGGGGAGAGTCATCGCAGTGATTTCGGAAAGTTTATATTGCTTGATTCTATAATACAATAAGGAATAAAACTAATATTGCGATAATTTAGGAAACTAGGTATATTTTTGCTGACTTACAAATATTTTAGATTTTTATCTTAATAAGACTATCCTCAACCTTAAGTTCATAAGTATCAAGGTCAGTACAAGCCGGCCTCTTTAAAGCTTTGCCTGTAGTGATTTGAAATCTGGCGTTATGTTTTGGACATTCTACAATATCATCATGAACGTAACCATCTATGAGACTTGCCTTTTCATGAGAACATAAGCCATCTATAGCAAAGAAACCTTTTTCAATTCTGAATATACCATATACTTTTTCATCATGTATAAACTCATACACATCATCCATTTCAATATCATTTGTCCTACAAACTTCAATCCAATTTGAATCACTCATTGTACAACCTCCTTAATGACCTTAATATCTTTTCTAATAGCGTATCTTGGATTATCCTGTTGCTTAATCAGTGCAGGAATCATTTCCTTGAAGCCATCAATAACACCTTTGTTAGGCTCTGGCATTTCACTTTTCACCACTTCATGTAGATCCCTTAGTTTATGAAAAGGCACCATAGTACATATGATGTTCTATATGGTATTGCATCTCCATGTATAAGAAGGCAAACACAGGGTTTAGGTATACTGTTCGACAATTCTGACGGTGATCCCATACATCTTCCGCCATTCCTGCGTGTTGAAGCAGTATAAAACACCACTGAATTGGAGCTCCATAGAATCTAGGAAGTAGTATGAGCCATACAGGTAACCATGTCTGAAATCCAATAGCCCAAGCTATGGCAATGATGTAAGGCAGCAAGGTCAACCTTGACCAATGATACATTTTTTTTGTAATCTGACTCTGGCACACAATTGGCTGCTACTTGAGATGGTACACCAAATGCATGTTTGATTGTATTGATTAGTTGTTCCGGTCCAAGGAAAATGTTAAAGAAATTAAGGACCATTTTAAAAAGATTAGGCGGACGCTTAAGTAGAATTTCTTGGTCCACATCATTGATAATTGTATATGAGTGGTGCATTGAATGAGACCATCTGGTATAGATTACATCCCTAAATTCCATGGCTGTTGCCAAGTAAAATGTGGCTTCATTCATCCACTCAGTCTTGAAGGGTGTTCCGTGTGAACATTCATGCCACCTTGCATTAGCTGCAGAGAATAAGACACCGTAGACAAAGAAAACTGGTATCGACCAAAGTGTTGGGTAAAGTAGCCAAGCCATTACACCTGTAAAAATAAGCATAAGCAACCATCCACCAACATATAAGAATGCGTGCCAGTTATCTCTCTTCATCAACTGTTTCATTGTTTTCCTTGGAACATCACACTTAAACCACTCTTTTACTTCTACAACGTCTTTTGCCTCTATCATATTAAGCCTCCTCTGTCCTCTGATTAATCCTTATAATTAACTCTATCCTTGTAACTCTCTGGCACAATAATAGCCTCTTTATCAAACCATTTAGCTGCATCAAGACCTGATGTAATAATAACATTGCCCCCCCAGGCTCAAAGGCCCCCCCTGTCCTAATAAAGTAATCCACATCATTAGCCATATCATTCAGGATGGTAGCATGGTCTACTAAAGTTACCGGACACCTTTTAGCCAATGCACACACATTTTGATAATGTATGGGATTGTTTGTCATCTGCTCAGATGCCACGACAACCTCCTCGTAGATTAGTTCTTGAAACAATGGTTCTAGAATTTGTATCATTGATGGAAAATCTTTGACGATTGACACATCTGCAACAAACTTTCCCCCCCTTGGAATTGGAAAACCAGCGTCTGTAATCATAATCTTATTGCCATGTTTGGCCTGCGCAATTATGTAGTTAATCTGTGTATTAAGTATTCCTGATTTTTTTCATCTGCACCCCCCCTCACCTTCTCTAATTCCAACTTCTTACTTCTCACCATTAAACTCTTTAATAGCGTCAATCATAGCCACAACATTCTCAACTGGGGGGGTTTCTGCTTGAATGTTATGGATGGTGTTAAAGACAAAACCTCCATCTTTTGAGAAAACCTCACATGTTTGAAGTACTTGCTCTCTGACCTTATCTGGTGTTTCAAATGGCAATGTTCTTTGTGTATCCACTCCACCACCCCCCCAGAAAACAATGTCTTTGCCATAATTGTCTTTGAGCTTCTTCATATCCATGCCACTGGCTGTCCACTGTACAGGGTTGATTATGTCAAACCCTACATCGATGAAATCTCTCATCAAAGGTTCAACTGCACCGCAACTATGTTTAAAGGTTTTCCAACCGGTATTGGCATGAATCCAATCATTGATACGTTTGTAGTAAGGTGCATAGAGACTTCTGAATGTTTCATTAGAACAGAAGGTAGAATTCTGAGTTCCAAAGTCATTACCACATATATAAGCAATGCCAATGCCTTCACCAAGGGCTGCATAGGTTTTCTTAAGGTTCTTAATGGCAATCTCAACTTGTCTGTCAAAGACTTCATGAAGATAATCAGTTCTCAGTACCGTAGACATATACCATTCCTCTACTGAACGTATTCCTTTAGGTTCCTTAAGCATTGGCCCTGGAACACACGCGATATCTCCTATGGCTGTCCCTCCAAGGTTACCACCAATAAAATAAGGTTCATTGGCGTAAGCTTTTTTTCATTTCCTTGTAATAGTCCAGGTCCTCTACTGAGATATAGCCAAATTCTTCAAGGTTGTCTTCTGGGTTTAAATCATTATCTGTAAAAGGTTTTTGTCTGTTTGGCGAATCAAAGAAGTAGCCTGACTTTGGCATAACCCCCCCTGCTGGTTCATAGGATTTGTCTCCGCCAGCATAGATATAAACATTTTCGTCATTCTCTGTTGTATTAAAATCCTGGGCCACCAATACTTCTTGTCCCCCCCAAGGTGTCATAAATGGTTTGAAATTCTGATTCTTAAAACCATACATGGTCCACTGACTCCACAAAGGTTTGGTATCAATTCCGATGGCTTGTCTTAGGTCGTCTTCAACCATTCCAAGCATCTGATAAGGTTCAAGAACCTTTGGTATTTTTTTTCTCTAGACCATAATAGTCTCTAAGGGCTTCCATTGTGCTGATATGAATACCAGATGTTGGAAACATGCCAATATCCAGTGGTACTGGCCCGCTTTCGTGATTTAGCGCTCTTCTTACCTTTTCCGCTGAAGTCATAAATAAATCCTCCTATAATGAATATCTTATGACATTCATTATAGGAGGATCTGGCTTACGAATACACCTTATTCCTTAAACAAAAAGGTGCATTTTCTAAAGATAAAAGTCTATCCACTATTTATTTTTTGCCAACCTTACTTGGAGACTGACCATGATACTTTTTAAACACTTTGGAAAAATATTTGGAATCACTATAGCCAAGCATATTCGAGACATCATGGACTTTAACTTCTGGGTTCATAAGGAGGGTCATAGCCTTTTCCATACGGACTTTGGTAATATACTCATTAAAATTGATGGACTGATTCTCCTTGAATATACGTGAAAAATAATTGGGATGTATATGGTAACGTCTTGCCATCCTCTCCAGTGATAGGTTCTCATCACAGTGTTTGCTGATATAATCGACTGAATCATCCACAATCTGCCTTGAATTATCAAAGCCCTCTTCAGAGGCTAAGAGGTGTTGGTGAATAAGCCTCTTAGGAATTTCTCAACCTCAATTACCCGGTCACATTGATGGAGCATAAACATAAACTTCTCATCTGTCATAACCGTCGACCCTGTACAATACCTCTTAAGCATCAAAAACAATTCATTGGCAAAACGAACAACACTTATATGGTTGATATTAGTCTGATTTTGCATACGTTTAAGTTGTGATGAGACAATACCTAACAATTCCTTGCTAAGCTTGTGACTAATATAATGTTCCATAAGTTTTCTGTTGTTGTCACTGAGCTTGTAGGTGCCTGTATGGACTTTGGATTTGTAGTAGATTTTGTTATAACCATGAAGCATCTTTTCCAGTACAGAAAAGTAGGCTTCCTCATAAGAAGCTCTTAGTGAAAGAAGGTCTTTTTTTCACTTCACCAATGCCAATAGCCACTTCTATGCCATACTCTCTAATCAATAGCCTAATCAAGTACTGTAAAATACTCAGCTCATCATTGCCTTTATTAAAATTCATTATAATGGCCAGTTCATTTTTATGGCTTTGATGTTCCATTATGGCAAGTTGACATTCTTGATTGGTTTGCTCAATTTTGTGTCGGATCAGGCCAGACAAATCAGATAGCTAATGCCCTTACCCTCTTCTAGTGACCTAAAATGAAGGACCAAGACCCGGCTTAAGTCTTTGGTGAAAAGTGACTCAAGCTCCTTTAAATGTGCTTTTATATTGCCTTCATTGTCTCTCCACAATATGTCATTGAGTTTGGCATTACTTAAGAGATTGGTTGTTGACGATTCGGAACTTACATCCTTAATGTAATTGGAGACATCAATGCTACAGCGGACCTGATCGATCAGCTCATTAAGCTGATCTGCATTAACAGGTTTTAGCAAGTAGTCCACAACACCTAACTTTATGGCCCGCCTGGCATATTCGAAATCATCATAACCACTGACGATGATGTAATTACACTCAACACCATTTTCTTTGGCTTTAACAATGGTATCTAGTCCATCCATTTCTGGCATCTTGATATCCATGATGCAGATGTCGTAATGTTTTTGACCAAACATCTCAAGGGCCATATAACCGTCTTCAGCTTGGTCAATACAGCCTATCTTATGATCTTTATCTTCAATTTTTAGGGCTATACCTTCTCGAACATGTTGCTCGTCATCGACTATCAGTATATTGAGTTTCATGGTCTTATCACCTGACTTAATATGGTCTCTTGAATTTCATCCATTGTCATCCATTCATCTAGGTAGTAGGTCCCTGGTTGGCTTGAACTTTCCTCATAAATATGTTTGGTTGATCTGTCAATAACAAAGCTCTTTACAGGATAATAGAACCTTGTATCCTCAGGTATTTCAAGCTCTTTCTCAAGAATCAAGAGTCCTAAGCTCAGGGCTGATGCCCCCCCAATACCTGGTGGGTTGGTCACTGCAAAACTGTTAAAGCCATTTTCCTCGTTCATCTTGTAAGATTTCTCAAGAAATGCATTCATGGTCTCTCCTGTAATAAATGGCATCACAAGCTCAGAATCCTCATAAGCTTGAAGGACACCAAGGGCCATGCCATCTTGGCTAATGACACCATCGATTTTGTCGTATGTAGCAATCAAGTCTGTCATGACTTTTTTGGCTGTGGCCTGGTCCCAATCACCGTAAACTTTATCAATGATTCTAATCCTTGGATGGGCTTCAATAACTTCTAATATACCCTCTAGGCGCTCATCGTTACAGGGTTGGTCCTTGACCCCCCCTTCCATAATGATGATGTTGCCATTTTCATCTAATTGGTCTTTCATCCATATGGCCAGTTGACGTCCCCCCCAGTTTTTTTGATCAATGGTCAGATGAATGGCTTTATCACTTGTGACACTTTGGTCAAAAATAATGACCAATATACCTGCCTCATAAGCTTCCTCAATGACTTCATTAAGGCCATGGGCTGTGTTTGGATCAATAAGCAACAAGTCTACGTCTGTCTTAATGAGATGGCGAATCTGCTCTATCTGATTGTGGATGTCTGTACCTGCATTCTTAATTACGACTTCTTCTATAAGGCCTTGGTGTTCGTAATACTCAATAGCAACATAGAGTTCTTCAAACATCTGGTTACGCCAATTGTTTCCAACAAAGCCATTGCTAATACCAACCCTATACCCATCAGACCTGTCCATGGTAGAGAACACAAGTATAAGCACTATAGTGACACCAATAACTAAAAGGCCTGCTAGAGCAACTTTTATCTTCATAGGCTACCTCCTAAGTTGTCATTATCAATTCTAGGTAATCTAAGTTCAACAAAAGTACCATATTTCTTTCGACTTGATAGACTCATGCCATAGTCAGGGCCAAAATAATTACGAATCCGGTTATGGACATTGGACAAGCCAATACTTTTTATTTTACGGTCACCAAAATAATACTGCATGTCTTCTTCTATCTCTAGAGATTTAACCAATGTGTTGAGTGTCTCCTCATCCATACCCATACCATTGTCATTGATGGCGATAATAATCGTCTCTTCTTTGGCCTTTACTTCAACACTAATTCTTCCAAGACCTCTTCTCATGTCAAGTCCATGAATGATGGCATTCTCAACAATGGGCTGTAGGAGGAGTTTGGGTACAACATTGTCTCCAACACTTTCATCTGCAATAATCTCAAATTCCAAATTGTCTTTCTTTCTATATTGTTGAATCTGCAAATACTTTCTAGTTTGGGCAAGCTCATCGGAGATGGTTGCCGTTTCAAGACCACTGGTCGAATAGCGAAAAATATCGCCAAGGAGTTCGGATACTTCTGCAATCTCTTTTTGATCATTCTTAAGGGCCATACCATCAATCACTGCAAGGGTGTTGTAGAGGAAGTGAGGGTTAATCTGCGATTGAAGGGCTGAGATTTGGGCTTCTTGTTTCATCAGTTGAGATTCATAGTTCTTGGTGATAAGCTTCTCAATTCGGTCAATCATACTGTTAAAACCAATGGCCAATCTTGTAATCTCATTTTTTTCCTTTGGCCTTATTTCGAATAGACAAGTCACCGCTTTCAACTTTCTCCATATCTGCCTCAAGCCTTTCAATAGGTTTAAAGACACTATAAGAGATGGCTAAACCAATAGCCAAGGCAATGACAATAAAAATAATGGACAGTCTCAGAGTCAAAATACCTGACCCCCCCTGAATCTCCTTTATCAAGTAACTATAGGGTACAACACTGATCATTTTCCAATCGTTTTTTTGACTATTAGTGTGGGTAACCAGAACCTTTTCTCCTGCAAAATCAGCTGCGAAGGTACTTGCAACACTCTCATCCTTAATCAAGTTATAAACAAAAGGATAGGGGGGGGCGAAATCTGTTACCAATGTCTTGTTTAAATCAGACACCACTTTGCCTTTGGAATCAATGATAAAGGTAAAGCCATTAGGACCAAGGTCCATATAGGTGTATGTATCTGCGATGGCGAATTCCTTAATACCAAGAACCAATACACCCAGTTCTTTACCTGATGAAACATCAATGATTTTCCTTGATAAAGTGGCAATATTGGTATAAGTGACGATTGGGTTGGTATTGGCATAGGTACTTTGCCAAAGTGGACCACTGTCATCAAGCATCACTGTTTGATATTGACTTGATTCCTTATAACGGCTCTCTTCTATCAATGGTTCTCCAAAGACGAATACATGATTCCTATCTTTTAGCAGGATATTTGCACCAACAATCTCATGTCTGGAGCTAATGGTATTTTTTTAGTAAGCTATTAAGTTCGTTCTCAATGGCATCATAGTTGCCATTCTCTATCTCAACCTGTGTATCGTCATAGGTTAAATCATTGGCTTCTTTTAGCAAACGTTGTACCTGTCTGGTGGAAACTATCTGTAGACTGATGTCCTCAACATTGCCTAGGATTCTGTCCAAATTATTGGTTGTCTGTAACATGACCTGATAAGAATAGGCACTAATCTTTTGCTCTATAGCACCATAGGCACTGACATATGAGAAGACACCAATAATCGAAGTGGGTATAAGGACAAGCAAAAAGAAGGAGATGATTAGTCGCCATTTCAAGCTATGTCTTTTTCTAATTCTAGACATTAATCTCACTCCTTCTTTCAATTTCTCTCTCATATCAATTTATATAAACTATGCCGCTCTAATCTTTTTTTCTTGCGTAGAAATAAAGGAGGACTAAAAGTACTAAGCCGTAGACCAGTTGTCTACCTCCTTCTCCCATTCTCAAAGTCAAAAGCAAGCTGGACAGTGTTGTTAGGATAATAGCACCGCCAACAACACCTAAATAACTGCCTAGGCCACCTGCTAAGGACACGCCTCCAATAACCACTGCCGCGATTGATGGCATAACGTAAGCTGAACCGATATCAAGATAGGCTGTACCTGTATAGCCTAGTAGTAAAATACCACCAAGACCTGATATCATACCGCACAATCCATAAGACAATGCTCTAACCAAACGGCTATTGGCACCTGATAATTCTGCTACCACATTGTTCTCACCGACACCATATAATATTTTACCATATTTTGTCTTCGTTAAATAGACTACAGCGATAATGATAACAATTCCCCCCCATACAATAACAATATTACTGACAGCACCTATACGGCCTGTTCCAATAAACTTTAGCGCTTGGGCAGCACGTCCTTTTGGTTGACCACCTGAGTAAGCCAGTGATAGACCTTGAATCACACTTGCCATGGCCATGGTCATAACAAGTGGTGGAATTTTTAGATAGGAGATACTAAGTCCACTAACCAGCCCAATAATCAATCCTGTAAGCATAACTGCCATGACCGCAATAAGAATATTGCTGTTTTCACCATTCATAATCTGGGCACCAATAACTGTACTAATAGAAACCATTGCACCGACTGACAGATCAATCCCTTCACCGCCTCCAATAATGACAATTCCCTGGCCCAGTGCAATAATCCCTAGGTAGGAAGACAGACTTAATATGGTCATAATATGTTCAAAATTTGCAAAACCCTTTGCCATTAATTCACCGACGGCAAAAAGAATAATAGCTATTAAAAATGCTTGAACGGCTTTATTTTTAATCATTTGATTTAATATCACTGTATTTCTTTTAATAGTTTCTTCCATAGGAACCTCCGTATATATAACTGACTTTGTCTAAACCCTGATTTTCTGATTCTTGATACTTGGTATAACACCTATAGCCAGTGCCAATATTATGATTGTTCCCTTTATGAGTTCCTGATACAAGGATGGAATGTTGGCAAAGAATATGACATTGGTTAATAGACCAAGGATTATGGCGCCAATGATAGCACCTTCAAGCTTACCTCTACCACCCTGTAAAGATATGCCACCAATAACCCCCCCAGCCGCTACAGATGGCAAGGTAAATGCTGTTCCAAGATTGGCATCTCCTGAGGCCACTTGGGCTGTAACCACAATAGCCGCCAGTGCCATAAAAACACCACTAATCATAAAAGCCATTAACTTCACTTTCATGACCTTGATACCATTGGAGTAAGCATTACTTTCATTGTTGCCAACAGCAATAATGTGTCTATAAAGTGATCGTTTCTTAATAAAAACCCAGAACAAGAGCGCAATACCAATGATAATCAGTGGGACAGGAATAAACATGAGTAGATTCTTTTGATACAATCTATAATACACAGATGGCACGTAACCACCAGGTTGTGGCATAATCATCAGGGCTAATCCATACCATATGGATGCTGTGGCAAATGTCGACACCATAGCTGGTAATTTGAAGTAGGCAATGCATACAGCATTAATTAGGTTAATTACAAGGCCCAATATAAAGGCAACCACAACAGCAATCAATATGCTTCCAATACTGTCTGTCATAAGTGATGCCATAATAACGTTAATTAAGGTAATACCAGCACCAATTGACAAATCAACAGCGCCGGATAATATGATGATGCCTTGTGCCATAGCGATTAATATCAATGGCGTGAAGGTCAATAGGTTTGACTTCATAATGACAGGCTTGAAGAAGGTTGGCTGTAAAATAATATTGGTTCCAACCACAACTAGAAAAACAATGATACCTGGTAACATGGTGGAATTTTTGAATTTGAGTGTCATTGCCTTCATTTACACTTCCTCCTTATTGCTCTGCTTGTCATTGTTACTCGTGGTGTCAATCGTCTTCCTTATACCAAGTGAAGCCGCAACAAGGGCTTCATCACTTAAGCCTTGTGCTGGCAAATCTGCTATGACATTACCTTCAAACATCACAAGAATCCGGTCACACAAGTGAATTAACTCTTCATTATCACTGGCATAGATAACTACTGAGGTGCCGTTACTTGATAATTCTCTAACCACGTTATACATTTCTTCTTTTGCATTAACATCTACGCCTTTGGCTGGATCACTAAGGAGCAATACCTTTGGCTCTAGTTGCAACCACTTGCCAACCACTACTTTCTGTTGGTTGCCTCCACTTAGATTGGTTACCAACATATCTGGGTTTGGTGGGCATACATTCATTTTGCTAACCACATCATTTGCTATTACTTTGTTTTTTTTCTTATTTGTAAATATGCCACTGCCTTTAACAGCAAAACTTGGGTATATTGAATTATCTTTGACACTATGGGATAAGAATGCGCCCTCTTCATGTCTATCTCCAGGGACTAGAACCATTCGATGTCTAATGGCTTCTTTGGGACTTTTCATCTTAAGTGCAAGGCCATCAACAGACACTTCACCACTGTCTTTTTTTCATGAAACCAGACAAGACCATGAGCAGTTCTTCTTGACCTTGACCTTGTAAGCCTGCAATACCGACTATTTCACCTTCTTTAACATCCAAGTCAAGATTTCTGACTCTTTTATCAAGGGTTAAGCCTTTGACTTTTAAGATACTTTTTGCATTTGAGTAAAGCTTCCTGCCAGCATTGCCTGTACTTGTTGATACTTCTTTTCCTGTGATCATTGACACAATTTCATTTTCATCAATTACACCAGCTTCAAAGTCTACATGGCCTACTGTATAGCCATTTCTAAATACTGAGATATAATCACATAACTTAGTCACTTCCCACATTCTATGAGAAATGAAGACCATTGCCACACCTTCATCTTTTAGCTTATTCAGCAGGTTAAAGAGTATCTTCACCTGAGCTTGTTCAAGTGCTGCGGTTGGTTCATCAAGAATTAGTATTTTGGGCGTTCTTGATAAGGCCTTAGCAATCTCAACCAATTGCTTATGAGCAGGTGATAGGGTTTTGACAAGGGCATCTAGGTCAATCTCATCTGTCAACTTATGAAGGGCTTCACCTGCAAGAAGACGGTTGTCATCATCACTTAAAAAGCCACCATTCTTTAGTTTCTCACGTCCCAATATAATGTTTTGCCATACACTTAATTCTGGAATAAGACTTAGGTGCTGGTGGACCATTACAATGCCCAATTTTTCTGCCTCTTGAGGATTCTTGACAACAATGGATTCACCATCAAGTATTAACTGACCACCACAAGGGGGGGCGTGAATACCTGATATTATTTTAGATAATGTAGATTTACCCGATCCATTGGCCCCCCCAAGAAGCCCAAGAATTTTACCTTTATGCAAAGTGACTTCACCATCGACCAAGGCTTTGACACCGCCAAAGTTCTTCTTTATGCCTTTTGCCATAAAATATGCCATGTTAATCCTCCTAAACGTACTAGTTCTAATAAAAAAGGGAGCAAGCATAGCAACCACTTGCTCCCATCTGTCTTAATTACTCAAATAATGCGTCTAATTCTTCTTCTGTTAACCATTCATCAATAAAATATGAGTCTGGCTCAAACTGGAATTTTTCGTAATAACTATCAAAGTTATCAGCTTTAATATGTTCTTTTACAGGGTATAAATAACTAAGTCCATCAATACCAGTTAACTCTTTACCTTGTAACATTCTCACACCAATACCAAGTGCTGTTGCACCAATTCCAGGAGGATTGTTTTGTCCATAAGATGAGAAACCATCTGCTTTAAGGTCATTCCATTTTTTTGATGAATCCCATCATTGTTTCACCAGTGATGACTGGCATATCTTTACCTGCTGCTTCATAAGCATTGACAACACCTAGTGCCATACCATCTTGAGTCAGTACACCATCAATCTCAGGATAGGATGCAATTAAGTTTGACATTGCTTGTTGAGCACTGGCTTGATCCCAGTTACCATTAACTTCTGTTAATACATTGATCCCTGGGTTTGCTTCAAGTACTTCCGCCATACCCTTTAGTCTATTTACGTTGGCTGGGTGACCAGCAATACCACTAACAATAACGATGTCGCCTTCGCCGCCTAGTTCATCCACTAACCACTGTGCTAAGTTTTTACCCCCCCAAGCAACTTGATCAATAACAACATTAAGTGCTTTATCACTCATAACAGGTGCGTCAAAAGCAATAACTGGAATTCCTGCTTCATAAGCCTCTTCAATTACAGGGCTAAGAGCTGTCTCAGAGTTTGGGTCAATCATTAATAAATCAACATCTGAGTTAATAAGGTTTCTAATCTGAGCAATCTGATTGTTCACATCAACACCTGCATTTTGGATGATGATTTCTTTAACTAAACCTTGGCCCTTGTAATACTCACCAAGTTTTTCAATAGAGTCAATCATCTGAGTTCTCCATCCATTACCGATATAACCATTGCTGACACCGATAACATAACCACCTTCTGGAACAACAGATGCTTCAACTTCACTTGTTTCAGTTTCTGTTTCAACTACTTCTGGCTCTTGCTCTTTGCTACACCCAACAAATAGCGTTGCCATTAATGCAACCACCAATAACATTGATAATAATTTTTTTCATAAATCCTTCTCCTTTTTCCTTAAATTACTAAGTGACCAAAATACATTTGGCAATCAGTTACCCTTCTATTTAGACATTAACATCCAACTTCTTTTAACTTGCCATCAAGGAATTGCTTAGCTCTTGGCACATCACTCTCATCAAGATGTTCTATGATGATTGGAATGTTTGGATGTAACGCTGATAGACGTTGTAAATACAAGTTGTAATTCAGGCTTCCAAGTCCTGGCGCAGGTAATTCAACCCCCCCTCCAGCCCCCCCTCTAAATGTATGAGATTCAGAAGCGTCAATATCCGCATGCTTCTCTGCTGTGTTTTCTGCCTTTTTACAGTCTTTTGCATGGGCTACTTTGATTCTGTCACCAAGGGCGTTAAAGATTCTATTAAGTTCACCATCAATGTCATCAATGTTGTCATCCGTAAAATAATTGGTTGGATCCATAAGAAGGCCAAGTCCAGGGTGGTCCACATCTGAGAACAAACGCAATAACTTATCCACAGAACCAATGACATTATTCACATAGTTTTCTACTAGGAATACTGCACCATGTTCATAAGCGTATTCTGCCAATTCTTTGATTGTGTCTTTAATCAATTGATAGCCTTCTTCAGTGCCATTCTTCTCGTGATATACCCAGTCACTCTCAGTATCAAAAGTACCTGTTTCACTGATTACATAAGGTGTCCCAAGGTTACGTGCATTTCTTAAAAGCCCTTTTAAATTATCTACATTCTCTTTTCTCTTCACTGGATCTGGATGGATAATATTGGTGTAACCTGAGATAGCTACAATTGGTAAGTCTGCATCTCTAAAAGTATCTCTAATCTTGTTACACTCTTCTTTGGTAATTGTCTTAGGGTCATCATTCATGTCTTTAAAACATAGGTCCAGTTGAACACAGCCAAAACCTAATGCTTTCATTTTCTTAATGCTCTCGTCTAATGTGTATGGAAAATATCCGTTAAATATACCTACTTGAATCATCTTTATACCTCCGCCAATAGCTCTTTGAATAGGATTGTTCGCTCTTCCTCGATTGATAAGTAACATGCGTCAATTGCTGCCATGGTTTTTAGATTGTCTCTACCATTAATCTCTGGCAAAGTATCTGTTTCAACAGCTCTTAGGAGCTGAGCCATAGTACCTTTAAAGGCATCTGGGAACCAAACAGAATCCCACTTAGGTCTGTGCCATGTATCTGGGTCTAACTTAGTCGTAAACTCAAGTGTACTTGGCGTTCTCTCTGGGTATGAAGGCCATCCAATGGTTCCTTGGGCCATGCCTTCTGTTCCTTCAACACGCCACTTGATGTATATGTCTTTCTCAGCGCCTTCACCTGGCCAAGCCCATACGTCATCAAGACTACTTGCCATCAGGTCATTGTCATATTGGAAGGTGTATTGACTAATCCCATCAATATGATCAAAGGTTGTTCTTGGGTCTTTTCTAGTTAGAGCCGTAATCTTCTCTGGGTCTCCAAACAAGTATCTGAAGATGTCCACATGGTGAATACCCATGTTAAGGATTTCTATACGGTTATATTTTCGAAGGAAGTCTTGCCAATGTGGAATAGCACGCATCTCAATAGTCGCAAGGACAATCTCGCCAAGGTAATTCTTGTCTATGATTGTCTTAAGGGCTCTCATTGATTGGTCATAACGCATGTTGGAGTTAACTGCTAGTTTGATACCCGCTTCTTCACATAATCTAACAATCTCTTTGGCTTCTTTTAAGTTCATAGCCAAAGGTTTCTGACATAGAATTCCTTTGATGTGCTTGTACTTAACTGCTTCTTGAACCACCTCTAGTTGCTTTTCTGGTGGAATGGCAATGTCCAGTATTTCAACTTGTTCGTCAGCGACAAGTCCTTGCCAACTATCATGTATAACAGGGATATCAAAGGTTTTAGCTACCTCCTCTGATTCTGCTCTGTTAAGTGATGTAATGGCATATGGCTTGAAGCCAGCATCTTTGTACGAGACCAGTTGACAGTCTCTCATTATGAAACCTGCACCAATACAACCAATTCTAAAATCCAATCGCTTTGGCAGTACTGGGTCAATGTTCATGTTCAAATCAATATTCCCCCCCACTGTGTTCTCCTTTCGAATTCATTATTGTGTGTGAATCTCTTGTCCATAACCGTATTATAGGATTATCTTTGATTTGATCACACTCAATCATTCAAACAAAAAGGTGTAATATCTTAACATCGCACAGCAAAAAAATACAAAAAAAAGAAGCAGTGCCTTTCTATAGAAAAGCCTTGCTCCTGTATCTATTGACTAACATACTTATGAAATATAACTTACACTCTTAGTGCTCCACAGGAATCCTAAAAACAAAGCGTGTCCCTTCATTAACCTCACTCTCAATACTAACAATATTCTCACCATAGTAGAGCCTACAGCGTCTTATAACATTGGCCACCCCCCCAATACTCTTAACATTTTTCATCATATCTTCCGACTCTTTTTCACTGGCTTCGCCATAGGCCATTAATCGGTTAATGGTCTCTTCTGGCATACCTAAGCCATTGTCTTCGACAATAAGCTCAACATAACTGTCTTCACTCTCTTTTAACTTTGCAGAAAGCTTTAGCAAGCCTTGGCCCATTTTAGGCTCAAGGCCGTGAATCATGGCATTTTCTACCAAAGGTTGTAGTATCATACTTGGTACACCAGTTTGAAGCGCCTCTTCGTCACAGTCCACTTCATACTTAATTCGATTGCCAAAACGTATGAGCTGAATATAGACATAGTCGCCAATCACTTCAATTTCTTCACTTAAAAGGACTACCGTATTGGTTTTCTTCACATTGTAGCGCATAAGGCGGCTTAAGTGATTGAGCATCTTTTCTGTCTGCGGTGCCTCTTCTATATCAGCCAATGTTTGTATGGAATTAAGGGTATTGTATAAAAAATGAGGGTTAATCTGGGACTGAAGGAAATCAAGCTTAGATTGTTTGAGGTGGTTTTCTTTCTCAAGTAAGTCAATCTCTTTGGTTCGTAGTTGGTCCTTGATACTGGCATTCTCGTGAATCAAATCAATGTTGACAGATAGGTGTTCTTTCATAGTGTTAAAGTCCTTAATCGTCTGACTAATTTCTCCTGTACCTTCTGCATCAAGTGGTGGCATATCATAATGACCTTTACCTATAAGACTAAGGGCCATAGATAGTTTGTGAATAGGTTCTGCCAGGCGTTTAGCAATAATAGTTCCAAGAGCCAATGTAATGACTATAACCAGAAACACAACGAAATAAACCATCTCTTCCCTTCTACTGGCTGTTTCCTCAATATTGCCATACTTGCTCTCAACCACACCAAGTTCAAAAGAAATAATTTGACTCAGCTGGGCTTTGACAAAATTATTGTTCTTGGTTAATTCATTAATTTCATCATCTATATAGACACTGCTTCGGCCACTTTCAAATGTGACAACCAGCACTTCAGCCTGTTCAACGAAGCTTTGATACATATTATTTAGGTCATAGTAGAGATAGTAGCCATTAGTTTCTGACTGGGCTTTTTCTTTATTGGCAAAATTTGACTCAACAAAGCTCTTAAGCTCTTTGGTCAATGTAATGTATTCATTTTGATAATCGCCATCACCACTCACAGCATAGTTGCTAATAGCTGAAGTAGCCATATTCATCTCATCTACTTTGGTTTGCAGCATAACGATTCTGTTAAGGTCTGAATCCAATTGGTCTGAGAAGCTTTTGGTGTTTTCAAGCACAACAACAAGGAGGATGGTCATCACTGAGATAATCATCGACATGAAGAGAATCAATATCCATTTAAAAGTCATCTTCTTATTCATATTAACTTCTCCTGAACTCTTTTGGTGTCATACCCAGCTTCTTCTTAAATATACGGCAAAAATAGTTGGCATCATCATAGCCCACTTCAAGAGCAATCTCTTTGACCCTAAGGGTGGTGTCTTTCAGAAGACTTTTAGCTTCTTCTATTCGAATGTTTGACAAGTACTCAACAAAATTAACACCGAAGAGCTCTTTGAATATCTTAGACGTATATTGGCTGGTCTTATCAATTTCTTTTGCCAAATCTTCAAGAGAAACATTCTTCTTGTAATGACTATGGACATAATCATAGATAATGCCTGTTAGTACCTGGTCACCTTTTCCCACAGTAGTGTCAATATAATGAATCAGCTGACTTGTTTCCATTCTGATAATATCCACAACTTCTTCTAGCATGACTGCTTGCCTAAGATCATTGGCTATTGGCTTACTTGCTCTATAACTATGACCATCCCGCTCATATAAGACTCTTCTAATATCATAGTAGATTTGAACATAATAGTCCTTGATTAAATCCATTGCATTGCCTGATAAGGACACCTCTTCAATCAAATTATTCAATTGATTATTGGCATCATCTGTGGAGCAAGATTAATTAACTCTACTATGGCCTCCATTTGTCTAAATGGGTATGGGCTTACATTGCCTTCATGATAACCATCTACTTCATCCACATGCCCTACATCACATATGTCAATTGATGGTAATATCTGATAAGCTTCTTGAAAAGACTTATTCAAGGCTTCAACTTTCTGATAAGTCCTACCAATACTCACCTTGACTTTAATATCTTCTACCAAGTCAATCTTATGAACCAAATGCTGTCCAATCATCTTGCTTTCAGATAACTGATTATTGCCATTTGACTGGGAATCATATAAAAAAAGTATGACAGTATTTCCCCCCCTAGGGCTGGCCTGTATGTACTTAGTCATAAATGGCAAGTAACGGCCAATGGCTGCCAGGACCTTATTTCTTTTTCGCTCTCTAATAATGGTGCTATTGTAGAATTGCTCCATATCTTCTTCAAAGGATAAGCACATAAAATACCCATAGGCAATCTTATAACCAAGAAACTTAACATACTCATCTGAGACGTTTTTGTCATAGCCATTTTGAACAATCTGGTCCACAAAGTCGCGTTCAGCAAGCCCGATAACTGCATCCACATTCTTTTCAAGAATCATTCTGGCTTCTTTTTTTTGGCATCTAGAAGCTCAATTCTCTTAATAATCTCTGTAATTTTCCTAACCACAATATCCTTGCTAATAGGTTTGAGCAGATAACCTTCCACACCTATTTCAAGGGCTTTTTGGATATAAGAAAAATGGTCATAGGCGGTTAGAATAATTATATGAAGACCCGGTAGTTCATCTAGAATCTGTTCTGATGCTTCTATCCCTGTTTGTCCTGGCATTTTGATATCCATGAAGGTTAAGTCAGGCACCAATTTTCTTGCTTTGGTCACAGCATCAAGCCATTATCGACTTCTGCCACAACCTCAAGTTCAGGGAAATTATTTGAGATTAACTTCCTAAGTGCATACCTAGTTAAAGGTTCATCATCAACAATCATAACTGTCTTCATACACTACACCACCTTTACCTTATATGTGCTATCTTCCATATCCAAATACACTTCTATCTCTAATTGTCCAAAGACATTGTCTTGCTTTTGTCTATCGGCTATTGTGGTTGTTACAAGTTCAATCAAGCTATACTTTGTCACTACTTCATAGCCCTTACTAACATTCCATATAACCTTATAGGTGAAGTTGCCGAATCGATACCGACTCAGCTCAAGAATAGACTCCATTGTATCCATTTCCTTTGCAAGAGTAACCATTTCATGTTGGTCCAAATGATAACGTAGAATCTTGTCAAGAAGCTTCAGCATACCGTGAGTACCAGATGCATCTTCAATATAAGCCATATCTTGTACAGTCACCAAGCTGGGTAAAAAGAAATCTTTCATAATACCATTCATAATCTCACCTTCCATTATATCACTCAATCTTCATTAACTCGAAGTATAAATGCAAAGAACGGGAAGAAACGACAATAAGACTAGCTGAGCTAGTCCTTGTCGTTCTATTGTGTCATTTCTTCTAGGTCATCTTTTAGTCTAATGATTTGTACTCTAATATTTCTGCTTACTGTTTTCTTCTACCTTAGTACTTACCAAATTCCTGCAGAGCTTCCCACATAGCAATGAAGTTCTCAGGTGGTACATCACCTTGGACGTTATGAACTGGATTGAAGATGAAACCGCCATCTTTTGCCAGATGATCAATACGCATCTTTACTTCTTCTTTAACTTGGGCTGGTGTTCCAAATGGCAATATCTTCTGTGTATCAACACCGCCACCCCCCCAGAAAGTAATGTCTTTACCAAATTCTTTTTTAAGTTCAAGCGAATCCATACCATTGGCATTAACTTGAACAGGGTTAAGAACATCTACACCTTCATCAATTAGAAGAGGTATAAGTGGTTTACATGCACCACAAGTATGATAGAAGATGTGTACATCATTCTGAGCTTTCTCCCTGATGAAATTAAAGAGCTTCTTATGGTAAGGGTGAACCATCTCTTTGTACATATCCACTGAACATAGCAAACCTTGTTGTGTTGCCAAATCATCTGCCTCAGAGATAACCAATACATTATCACCAACAGCTTCAAGGGCTTTCTCCCAGTATTGCATCTTAAGTTCTGTAATCTTCTCCATCAAGGCATGGGCATATTTCTTGTTAAGAATCATATCCATGAAGAACTTTTCAAATCCTGACATCCAAAGGGCTGTTTCCCATATACCTGCATATTGACGTCCAAGAATATAAGCTCTTTCTTCGTTGTAGACAAAATGGTCTGCACGTTGTTTCATAGTTGCAAAACGCTCAGCTGCCATAGGGTCAGGCCACTTGAATGTATTAAGCTCTTCAACTGTGTTTACTTCTTTAAGAGAGCCGTCTAACATATCATAGTAGAGACCATTCTCAGCCGGCATTCGCCACTTGATGCCCCCCCATTCGTCTGTTTGCTCGTAGTAGTCGCCAACAAGTTTTGATGGTTTTCTTAGGCCTGGTTTCTTTGGCATATCAGGATCAACGCATCTGACATCGACTTGCAGCCTGTCCACCATATCATCATCGATTCTTGCCAGTTGTTGCATTTCATCATATATCTGGACATTGTCTGTTGACATGCCAAGGTGTTTTCTAAGGTTAATATAAGCCGTCTTATTCATTCCAGTAAGAACTGATCCACCAATATCAAAAGGTATCTTGTCAGGTTCTTTATGGTTAAGGGCCATTTTCACACGTTCATAACTAGTCATATTTGTAGCCTCCTAATAAACATTAATAAGATATCCTATGCCATTTTTTCTTTACGAATTTTACCAAACTGGTCAATAAGCACTGCTAATAACAAGGTTGCGCCAATGACAAATGTTTGCCAGTATACATCCACACCAAGTAGTGTTAGGGCGTTGATAATTAGTGCCATAAGTAGTGATCCTAGGAATGCACCTGTTACAGTACCTTCACCACCATTTAGACTGGCGCCACCAATGATAACTGCTGTGATAACTCTAAGTTCAAGACCAGTACCAGCTGTTACAGATGCTGCTCCCAGTCTTGAAGTCATAACGATTCCTGCTATAGCTGCAAAAGCACCCGTTAGGACATAGTTGAATATTTTCATTTTGACCACATCAATACCTGAGAGCTTAGCCGCTTTCTCATTACCACCGATGTAGTAATTCTGTCTAAAGAACCTTGACTTCCTAAGTAAGATATCGCCAATAATCATTAATATGATTGCGTACCATATTGGCATTTGAACACCGAATATTTTGGCTTGCCCAATTAGTTTAAAGGTAGCACCAAGGCCTGTGATATTTTGGCCTTTTGTCAAAATCAAAGTCAATCCTCGGTAAATACTAAGACTGGCAAGTGTCGTTACAAAAGGATTGATGCCAAGTCTTGATACTATGAAACCGTTACATAAGCCAATAACAGCTCCAATAGCTATACCAATCAGAATTGCCACAATGACTGGTACACCCATTCTTAGAATCAAGCCTGTTGCTGCACCTGTAAAGGCAACTACAGAACCAACTGACATATCAAAGCCACCACTAACCATTAGGTTAACCATAGCCACTGCTATAATAGCCTCAATGGACAATCCAAGAAGTAGTGCTAGTAGATTGGCAGTTGTCAAAAAGTAAGGTGATGCAAATGTCATAATAATGAAAATACCAAGTACAATGGTGAAGATCATTGATTCTCTCATTTTCATAAGTCTTTTTAATACGTCCATAATATGCTCCTATTCATTCGACTTAATGCCTGCTGCATAAGCAATGACATTTTCTTCAGTCGCTTCTTCCTTAACCATTATTTTAACCAGTTCCCCCCCTGTTCTCATAACCATGATTCTATCGCTAATGCCAAGAACTTCCATAAGGTCAGATGAAATCACAATAACCGCAACACCAGAGCTTGCCAGTTGTCTAAGCTGTTTGTAGATTTCTGACTTGGCACCAATGTCAACACCTCTAGTCGGTTCATCAACAATCAGAACTTTCGGTTTGATGTCACACCAAGCCCCCCCTAACATAACCTTCTGCTGGTTTCCACCTGACAGGTTAGCAACTGCCCTAGTATGATCTGGTGTTACAACACCATAGTTTTTAATAGAATCCTTTGAGTAGTCATCCATTTTGGAATCACTGACAAAGATACCTCTAACAAACTTCTTCAGTTTATTTGAAACAAAATTATCTCTAATGGAAAAGTTCAGGTAGAGTCCATCTTGTTTTCTATCTTCTGACATGTAGCCAATACCAAGGTCTATGGCGTCTTTTGTCTTAGCAATAATCACTTTCTTATCATTTAGATAAACTTCACCACTATCTAACTTATCAGCACCAAATATGGCCCTGCCAACTTCCGTTCTTCCTGCACCTACAAGGCCTGCAAAGCTGACAATCTCTCCTGCTTTGACTGAGAATGACACATCCTCAAAGACACCTTTTCTTGTAAGGTTCTTGACTTCAAATACTGTATCACCGATGATTTGGTCCTCGCTTCTATGTCCATACATATTGCTAATCTCACGACCAACCATATGCCTTACTAGAAAATCCTCATCAATTTCCGAAACTTTACTATCAGTCACATACTTACCATCTCGTAGAATCGTTACCCTATCTGCAATCTCAAATATCTCCTGTAAATGATGTGATATATATATAAAGGTTATACCCATAGCTTTCATTTTTTCAATGTTCTCAAATAACTTTTTAACTTCGACTTCTGTCAATGAAGACGTAGGCTCATCCAAAATAAGAATTTTGGGATTAAAGGACATGGCCTTTAGGATCTCCACGACTTGTTGGTTGGCTACAGATAGCTCTTTTACCAACATCTCTGGTTTGATATGGTCATTGTCAAATCTCTTTAACATTTCTCTTGTATCTGCATACAATTTTTCTCTGTCAATCATATTCAAGGCTTTGACAGGCTGTCTATTGGCAAAAATGTTCTCTGCAACTGTCAACGTTTGAATCAAGCTTAGTTCCTGGTAAACAATACTAATCCCTTTCGCATTGGCATCATGACTTGACTGAAAAGTCACTTCCTCGCCTTCCACAAATATTTGTCCCGCACATGGCATATGTATACCACTTAGTGTTTGCATCAGTGTACTCTTACCTGCACCATTCTCACCAATGAGTGCATGTACCTCACCTTTATGAAGCTGTAAATCCACACCATCCAGTGCCTTAACACCTGGAAAATTCTTCTCTATGCCTTTAACTTCAAGAATATAAGGCTCCAACTAATTCACCGTCTTTCTCATATCATTGGGTGACCCATAGGGCCACCCAATACTAATCTTCTAGTCTTCCTTATGATTATTGTCTCATGAAATGCTTGTAGTTCTCTTCAGTTACCATGATAACCCCCCCTGTATCCACTGTTGCTGGAATTCCAAGTACCCCCCTGCTGCTTGGTTATCTGATGTGATTTGAACATTAGAGTTGTTTAGGTTAAATAGTATTTGTGTTGCGTAGTAAGGCATAAGTGCAGTCTGTTGAGCAACAGATGCTGTTATTACACCTTCTTCAATTGCTTCAAGCACTTCGTTACCTCTATCCATTGCAATAATCTTAACTTCGCCTGCTTTGCCTGCTTCTCTAACTGCAGTCGCTGCACCAGCACCACCAGCACCTTCAACACATGCGATACCTTTTAGGTCTGGGTATTTTTGAAGTAATGTCGCTGCTGCTTGTGCTGCAATAACTGGGTCAGATTGTGTATCAGCTATCTGCACAATCTCGATATCTGGGAAGCCTGCAAGTGCTGCTTCATAACCTGCAACACGTTCTTCAAGGTTAGATTGTCCTGGCTTAGTCATAATAGCTACTTGACCAGCACCACCGATGATATCAGCTAAGTAATTACCACCTTCTTGACCAGCACCGAAGTTACCCGTACCAACAAATGCTAATCTGTCTGAAGTTGGAAGGTCAGCGTCAACAGTTACAACAGGAATACCTTCTGCAATAGCCTTGTTAACGATACTATCTAGTGATGGCTCAAAACCAACAACAACGATACCATTTGGCTTCTTAGATATTGCTTGCTCAAATGCTGTAATCATTGCATTCATGTCATACTCAGCTGGTCCAACGTACTCAGTTCTAACACCTAGCTCTTCACCAGCCATTTCCATACCCATCTTGTGGTCATAGAAATAATCTAAGTTACCAAGAGCTGATACTTCAATATATAATTGATCTGAATAATCAGGTCCCGCAGAACCTTCATCAGATGTGCTGTCTTTTGCCGCTTCTGTTGATGTTGCTTTGTCTTCACTTGCTGGAGCCTCGTTATTTGAACATGCCGCCAGTGATACAAGAAGTGTTAATGCCAATAAAACTGATAATAATTTTTTTCATCATAATCCTCCCGAATTGGTTAATTAATTTTCCTATTATGTTCATTGCTACACTATTTCCATATGATTTGTGGTAACCACATGTTTATTATAGACCCAGCAGCTAGGCATTTTTCCTGTAGCATTTGCTAATTTATAGCACTTATTTAAGATTGTCCTATATTGTGGTACAAAAAAACAGCATTTTTGTAAAATGCTGTCTTCTTATTGGTGAAAACCACTTATATTTGTTTATCCATTTATATAAACCTGATTAACCTGACTCCCTACAACCAACGACTCACACCCTTCAAGCTCAAAGACAATGATTTCATTAATCCCTTCATTTAGATAAGGCGCCGGCACATAGAGGCAAGTTTGAGGACCTATAGACCAATACCTGCCGAGATTATGACCATTGACAATAACGATGCCTTTTTGCCATCCAGCCATATTTAAATAAGTATCACCGATAGTCTCACAGTGAAAGCTTCCTCTATAGATCATTGGTGATTCAAGTCTATCAGTTGAGAAATCCTCTACTTTATCTTCAATCTTATTCCATGCACATATCTTATCTAAATTAGTTAATAGCAAAGGATGCATTGTCCAGTCATACTGATATTGGTAATTAAGGCGAACATTACCGATGATACCCTTAGGATCCAGTATCTTGTCGCCATAATTAATTCGCCCAAGATTTTCGACTAAGATTGTCAGCTCAGAGGATTCAGATTCAATATCAAGGATAATCTCTTCATTATCTTTCATTGACCTATCATATTGCCCTTGTATTATGCCATCAAGGTATATCAGTGCTCGATCATTGCAGGCATCCATGGTTAATGTCACTTTACCTTTTGATCCTTCTATGGTTGTTGTATACATAATAAAGCCATAATCTTGCCTACATGCTTCCATAGTTAAAGGCACAACATTCTCAATGGCTTTACTTAGAAGCGATATTTGTGAGAAAAGACTTACTGATTCCGTCATACGAATATCACCAAGGTCAATCTTATTTGTGTTTGACACCTTGATTGAATTATCAATGGCTAACTTGTAAAAAGGTTCTTCAAGGGATGTGATGTATTCTCTTATACATTCTTTAACAGCGTAGTACTTATCAGTCATATCCCCCCCTGCTTCGTTTAACATTCCATCAAAATCATAGCTAGTTGTTGTTGGACATATCAAGTCATTTTCATAGTTAGAGCCATTATAAAAGCCAAAGTTGGTACCACCGTGAAACATATAGAAATTCACATGGCCATTGTCATCAAGCATGCGACTAAGTATATCTACTACTTCATCTGCTTTTCTAGTATGGTGGCTTTCTCCCCCCCAGTGATTAAACCAACCCATCCAGTATTCCATGCACATGGCTGGCCCCCCCTCTTGATATTTTCTAAGCTGACCAAAAGCTTCTTCTGCTTTAGTACCAAAGTTAACCGTTCGAAGTGCACCCTCAACGCAGCCGCCTTGAAGCATCAAATCGTCTGGGCCATCAGAGGTAAATAGTAAAACATCAACCCCCCCTCTTTGAATTAAGCCTTCTTTCAAATGATTCAAGTAGCTCTTGTCACTGCCATAAGATCCATATTCATTCTCAACTTGCATAGCAATAATTGGTCCGTCGTTACTACATAAGTATGGCACAAGCTTAGGAATAAGAATATCAAAGAAAGCATCTACCTTGCTCAAATACACCTCATGATGACAACGAATGGCCATGTCTGGATAATTCAGAAGCCAGCTTGGTAATCCGCCTCCATCCCATTCTGAACAAATGAATGGACCGGGCCTTACAATGATAAATAAATCAAGGGACCTTGCAATCTTAATATAACCTTCTATATCCGCCATACCATCAAAACAAAATGTGCCTTCCACTGGTTCATGTAGATTCCATGGTACATAGGTTTCGACCGTGTTAAAGCCACATGCCTTTAATTTGGTCAACCTATCCTCCCAGTATTTTGGCACCGTACGAAAATAGTGAATGGCACCTGATATGATTTTAGTCTTTTTACCCTCATAATATAGATTGTCATTCCTCACTTCAAATATTGCCATAATAACCTCCTGATTATTTGCCCTTAATTATCTCTAGATTGATTGTATTTCTTCTCGTATGATTTCTACAGCCCGTTTGATTTTGTTCTCATCATTGTTAATGGTATAGACATCCCGTTGGGCAAATTCCAACTGACATCCTCGGGCTGCGTCCACTGTTTCTCTAATATGTTTTCTAAAGGCATCTTCCTTGAAACTAGTACCCACACCCAAATAATTGGGACTTGGTTTTCTAAAATAGATTACACCTGAATCCACTAACTTCTCTCCCATCACTGACTCATTACACCAAGGTGATATGGAAACCTTCTTCATATTAGTAAGGCTTGATAAGTGTTCATCCCAAAGCCCATCCACTGGTTCACAACAACCATAAGACAGCTGGGCGAATTCTTTGGATATTCTTTGATAGGTCGGTAGTATGAATTCACCAAACATTTCTGGTGAAATACCCACTGTCTCTTGAGAATCCATAAATCCCCCCCATACTTGATTAACCGACGTAAGCCCATTACCATCAGCCAATCCTCTATCAAAACAAAAAGATCCATTCCCAAGACCCTCATAAGCCGACGTAGGTAAAAGCAATGCCTCAGATTCCAACCACTTAAAGTAGCTGATATAATCATCTGCCACTCGGTCCATCATTTTTTTTAAAGAGGTCTGGCGTATCAATCATGCTCATAAACATATTCTGCATACCCATGAAGTGGACAATATCTTGAGTTGGACAAGCCGTCAAAGCATTCATGACCAATCTGACCTCCAAGATATCCCCCCCAATAAGGTCTTCGACTATTGCCTTGTAGGCCAATGTTTTTTCTCTATCAACACTGTAGGTTGATGGCTTTAGGCTTTCAAAATCCTCTTTCAGGTTGCTAATCTGATGAACAAATTGATGACCAAGGTCACTACCAGTATCACCATCAGGGTGGTCTATCTCAACTTTGATGTCAAACAAGTTAAAATGTGTGTTCCAGGCCATTGGAAAGTAATCTGGGACAGGTCTGTCATCACCAAAGACTTCATAATTAATAAATTGCCTGTATAGGTCTGTTTCAATTTGTCTACCAACCTTTGTCTCACACTTAAGCCTCTTAGGAATCACTTCTTGTTCAAAGGTCCATAACTCAATGTGGATCATTGGTCGACCCTTTTCTAGCCTGTGATGTCTGTACCATTCCTCTACCAGATTCTGATTCCTCTCTGATTTTGATAAGGCCAGTTGGTGCTTGGCCAGCTCTCTTAATATGCCTCTATCTTTTTGGGATACCATATTATATTGCTCCTTTCAACTCTACACATAAGTGTCTATAATCCTATTATAGGCGGTTAAACTTAGCTATCAATCAATAGGATTGCTTGACTGATACGTAATATTGCCCTAATATGACTATATGAGTCAAAAGAATCTAATACTGCATTCAAGCCAAACAGTCAATGAACCATCCATAAGAATCTTAAGAGCAGGTCATTACGTCAAAGCAGGTAATCATTCGATTATACGCAGAAAACACCAACGTATACCTGAATCTGTTCTTATCTATTGTTATGAAGGTGAAGGTTGGTTAACCAGTGAGGTAAATAGCCAACCAATTCAAGTCAAAGAAGGTAGTCTCATCTATTGTGACAAGAATTCTAACCATAGTTATGGCAGTAGCCAATCAAACCCATGGAGCCTTTTATGGGTTCATTATGATGGACCTTTTGCCTCTTATTTCCAAAATACCATTGGTAAGGACAATAGTGTTATGTCTTTAACCCTTGATTCTTCTTTAAACCTTAAGCACACTTTTGAGCAAATATATCTACACCTTCATACAAGTCTTGATCCTGTTTCCACATCCATAGCCAGTAATCATATAAAATATGTACTCTATAACATCATCGCAAAATTAAACATCACCTTACCAAAAACTCTACTCACAGGGTATAACGAGGTCATAGAAGATTATCGTGACGAATCAGAACCCATAGATAAATCCATACTCTACATGAAGCACCATCTAGATACAACACTGACCCTTGATGATATTTGCAATGAGATTAAGTTGTCCAAATATTACTATAGCCGCCAATTCAAAAAAGCCACTGGCTCTGCGCCAATGACTTATTTTATGCAACTTAAGATAGATAAGGCCTCTTCCATGCTTCAAAAATCAAACCTCAGCATAAAAGAGATTAGCAATAGTTTAGGCTTTGCTAATCCTTATTACTTCTCAGAATCTTTCAAGAAACATACGGGTTTAGCACCAAGCCATTATCGCAAGCAATCTTCCATCATATACTAATCTCTAACTACATAAGTCTCACCAAGTTGATTACTCAACGTAATAAGCCGACATATTTCTAATATTTGGCGTCGATTCTGCTTTTGTCACCCTTAACCTTATGGCTGTGACACAGGTTCTAAAGAATTTGTCAATTTTTTTTATGACCTATGGCACTGCCTTTGCCAATGGTGTACCACACATTGTCATACTTGTGGTTAAAGCCATGACTTTCATATGTTTCAATATCAATCTCGTACTCATGGACAAGCTCACCATGGCTCAAATTTTCTTGTATAACTAAGTGGTTAAAAGGGGGGGTCGGTTCATCAAAGTGTAATGTGAATTCATAACCTTCACCAGTTGTAGAGGCAAGGGCCTTGTCAAACCTTCTACCAACCTCATCACCAAAATCAATCAATCGTTTACAATCAACTTTTGGCAACAAACCTCTTCTATCAGGTCCAATATTAATCAAGAGATTGGCACCATGACCAACTGAACGGTAATAGATATCAAGTAAATCATTTTTGGTTAGTAAGTTGATTTCATCATTTTCATGCCAAAACCAGTTATACCTTCTAATAGGTACATCACATTCTGCTGGCAACCACCTTCGTTCTGCCACTTCCGTATCATCAGTAAACATACTGACTTGCCTTTCATCCGTTGTGTTCCATGTCGGGTAAGGGGGGGCAACACCATCTTCATTACCAGCCCACCTAATGGTTGGTTCACCAAGGTTGAAAATCATTGCCTCTGGTTGGTAGTGCTTGATTGTTGCCATAATACGCTTCCAATCATAATTCCTACCTTCTGATCCAGCCCCCCCATCAAGCCAAATCTCAACCAATTGGCCATAGCCAGTCAATAATTCCGTAAGTTGGGCTACATAGAAATCATTATAAGCCTCTTCATCCATATAACAAGCTTCATGTTTATCCCATGGCGATAGGTAGATGCCCAGCTTAATAGCTTCTTCTTCACAGGCTTTGGCACATTCCATCACAACATCACCTTTGCCCTCTTTCCAAGGACTGGATACAAGAGAATAAGTTGTTGTTTTTGTTTGCCATAGACAAAATCCATCATGGTGTTTTGCGGTTAGGATTAGGTATTTGAGACCTGCTTCTTTAGCTGTCCTAGCCCATTGGCGTGCATCCAACTCTGTTGGATTAAAAGTTGTCGGTTCATCTTGTCCAGTACCCCCCCATTCTCTGTCATTGAATGTGTTAAGTCCAAAATGACAGAACATGCCCATTTCCATGTCCTGCCACTTCATTTGTGCTGCTGTTGGTAATGCTGTTTTCATCGTAGAGCCTCCATAAAACACCTTTTTCTTTTACTTTATAGGCTCACTTCAATCATCACAATGGAATTTTGATGGGTGACTGGAAAAATTATGGTTAACCCTAAACTAAACCTCTGATAAGTTCATCACATTCATTTTGTAACTTTGCTGATGACCTATAGATATCTTGCAAACCTCATTTCTATGTTTTAAGGATACTGGTTCTCCACTTAAAAGTTCATAAATAACTTCGCTCTCCTTAACGTCAACCAATATCTGGCTCCCTTGATAGCGTATCTTGAATCTATACCCCCCCTTAAGTTTCTCAGGAAGTATGGGGGGGTCAAATCTCAAGTTTCCATCAGACGTTGACATACCCGCAAAGCCATTCACAAGTGTCATCCATGTACCTGCCATATTAGCAGCATGAATACCTGCATAGACATTGTTATGGGTGTCATCAAGGTCTGTACGTGCACTTTCTGCAAAGCTGTCATAGGCATTATCATACTCGCCTAAGCGACATTCAATAACACCGCATATACATCTTGATAATGATGAATGATGTAAGGTCTTGTCACTATAGAAGTCATAATTATTACGCATCTCATCTACCGTGAAATCATGTTCATTCAGTAGTAATGCCAACAAAGTGTCTGCTTGCTTAAGCATTTGATGCCTAAAAACATAAAGTGGATGATAATTAACATAGAGTAAGGATTGCTTTTTATGGGCATCCTTCTTTTTATCCCATGGTTTCTTTTGTAAGAAAGTATCATCCTGCTTAAATATGCCTAAGCCTTCATCATAACCAAGGTACATATTGTCAGACACAGATTTCCAAAGTTCCAGTTCAGCTTGGGTAATTATTAGTCTATCTACAAAGGTCTTATAAAAGGCTTTATCTTCTATACTAAAATACTCCAACCAGTACAAAATAGCATCAATGTTCTTTTTGGCCATCAGATTGGTGTAGAAATTATTGTCAACAATGGCATTATATTCATCGGGACCTGTCACACAGCTAATAGAGTACTTGCCGCCTTTGCTATCTGAGAAAGTACCTACATCAGCCCAAACCCTGGATGTTTCACAAAGAATTTCCATCCCTTTGGATTTCATGAATTCATAGTCACCACTGACCAACCCATAATGATGGACGGCATAAGAAATGTCACCGTTGATATGGTACTGAGCTGAACCAAGTGGATAATAGGCGGATGCTTCTGATCCATTAATGGTTCTCCAAGGGTATAGGGCGCCTTTTTCATGACCCAGTTCTTTGGCATGGTTACGGGCCTGATCCAAAGTATTGTACCTGTACGTTAATAAAAGCTTTGATAATTCAGGATTGGTATGTGTATATAGTGGGTTAACATACATCTCAGTATCCCAAAAATAATGACCTTCATAGCCTTCACCAGACAGACCTTTTGCACCGACACTAGTCTTTCCATCCCTACCAGTCGATTGGAATATATGGAAGAAATTAAAACGTAGTCCTTGGAGGAGCATGTCATCGCCTTCTATAACCACATCTGTATTGTCCCAAAACTCTGCCAATATAGCTCTTTGCTTTTGCTCATAGATTTCAAAAGAGGTCCTTGAGACTTCTTTTAATAGAGTCTCCCCCCCGTATGATGAAGCAAGTTCACCAATTTTTTTTCATCCACAGAATAAATCACATATTTGGTCATACAAAGGGCTTCACCAGCCTTGGCCCTAACCGTGTATATTGTTTCTACAGACTGTTCCTTGCAATGGCTCTGGGATTCATAAGGCATGTTTAGTTGGTGATAGGCATTTGTAGATAGGTAAAAGCCATTATTCTTCACTTTACTAAGGACTTGCTGGTGCACGTCATCGCCACTTATATCCTCCACAATTAACCGCTCACCGTAAGGCCCATAGTCAATTAATGGGTTATTCTCGGCCGTTGAATTCATAACCTTTGCATTCATGCCACATGTAAGTTTGACCTCACCGCTAAAATTCAGTGGTGTTACTTCATAACTGATAACCATCAATTCCTTTGTTGTATATGAAAGCAGTCGTTTGGTAACAATCCTAAGCTTTTTGCCTGTAGATGTTGTCCATACCAATTGTCTATCTAATACGCCTGATTCAAAAGAAATATGACGTCTGTAGTCTGTCACCTTTCCCTTTTGCATATCAAACTTTTCACCATCAATTTCAAGCTCAATAATTTTAGCATTGACTATGTTAAGCATGCTTTGGCTCACTTGTGGGAAACCAAAATTGAATTCTCCATAACGTATGGTTTCACTTTCATAGAAACCATTGATAAACGTGCCTTCAAGACCAGTCCCTTTATTAAAGTTATAATTTTCTTCAAAAGTACCACGTGTCCCCCCCAGGTAACCATTGGCCTGAGAGAATATGGTTTCATTTCTATAGTTGTTCTCTATGCTAAATTCTTCTTCTGTAACACCAAAGGGTTCGTATTTAAAACTGGCCTTACTTGCCATAACTGCCTCCATTATCTAGATTCTCCATTCACTATATGCTTGAAGGATATGATCATATTTGAGTTGCTCCGTGTTACCAAGACTATACCTAGGTTCAATAGATGTTACATCAACACCAATGCCCACTGAGAACATACCTGCTGACTCAATGGCCTCAATGCCTGCTTGTGAATCTTCAAGTCCTATACAGTCACCTTCATTAACACCAAGAGCCTGAGCACATCTTTGGAAAACTTCAGGGTCCGGTTTGGTATTTAATATTTTGCCAGCATCCGCAATAAAATCGAAATAATCACCAATGCCCAATCTATCAATTACAACAAAGGCATTCTTGCTGGCTGATGCTACCGCCAACTTCATCCCACTATTTTTAGCTTGATTCAGTAAAGCCATAATGCCATCTAATATATCATCCGGTGTAATTTCTTTAATCATCTTTTTGTAGATTTCATTTTTTTTCAGTTAGTAAGCTTTGTATTCTTGATTCCGGGAATTGGTCTAATCCTTGGCCTAGTTCCTGGTTAATCTCAAGGATAATCTCAAAAGACCTGCGTCTACTAACACCTTTTAACCGTTCATTGTCTTTTTTTATCAAATTTCATCTCTAACCTATTGGCAATTTCTTTCCACGCTAGGTAGTGATGTTCAGATGTGTCTGTTATCACACCATCTAAGTCAAATAGTAATGCTTTTGGCTTGGTCATACTATACGTCCTTTCTTTCAATGATTAACCTTTTACAGCACCTGCTACAACGCCTTCAATAATTTGTCGTTGCATAATCAGGTAAAATAATACGATTGGCAATGTAGCCATCACAAGCATTGGGAAAAAAAGCTGTCCAGTTGGTTGAGAAGGGGGGGCCGACATTTCTATATACCTGTTGCAAGAGTACTTGTTTTTCATAAGATTGTAAAAATAGTAGGGGGGGTGTCATAAAATCATTCCATATGGCCAATGCATCTAGAATAGCAACAGTTGAAACAATTGGCTTTAGGAGAGGGAAGATGATTTTCCAAAAACAATGAAAAGTACCACTGCCATCAATCATCGCTGCTTCCTCAAGCTCCATAGGTACTGTACTGATAAAGCCTTTAATCAAGAATATGGATAGGGGGGGTAAATTAATACAAAACACGTCCACCAAGATTACCCCCCCAAGATGGGTATCCATAAGATGCATGCCCGTCAGGATCCTATACAAGGGAATAATAGATATTTGAAAAGGTATGATTAAACCAACCATGAAGATCGAATTCATAACTGAGTATAAGCGGTTATTGCTCCTTGCAATAACATAAGCTGTCATTGAAGAAAATACAACTAAGCCAAGCACTGAAACCACTGCAATAATAATGTTATTACTAAGAGATTGCAGGTAATTCATCGCCCCCCCAATGGCATCTGTATAATTGCTGATAGCAATCTCAACAGGTAAACCTAAGGGGGGGCTTGCCACAGCTTGGGCAGGTGTTTTCAGCGTTGTTACCATTAGATAATAAATAGGAAGCGCCATTACCACTGCAATGGTGGCTAAAAATACACCGAATATGGATTTTCCAATAATTTTCTTAATCATCATGTGTGAATTGCCTCCTCCCATTTATTCAGAAAATATACGATAAACTTTGTTAAAACAAATACGACAACAAAGAAAACAACTGCAAAAGCACAGGCATAAGCTATCTTACCATTGTTGAAGCCTTCACGAATAAGTGTTGTCATGATGGTCTCTGTTGCATAGCCTGGTCCACCTTTCGTCATTACAAATACAGCGTCAAACATTTTCATACCACCAATAAGGCTCATCAATACATTAAAAGAAACTGCTGGATAAAGGAGTGGCAATGTGATTCTAAAGAACTTTTGCAAACTGTTTGCCCCCCCGTCCACTTGTGCAGCTTCATAAAGAGAAGCATCAATACTTTTTAGGTTGGCAATATAGATGACCATCGACCATCCAGTCCACTGCCATACTTGGGTAATTAAGACTGAGTATAAGGCAATGTCTTTATCCCCCCCCAACCAATTGACTGGTTCAAGATTCAAAGCCATTAGGATTGAATTCAGTAGTCCACCATCTGCTGACGTCATAATATATTGGAATAGATAACCAACAACCATTATGCTAATGACGGCAGGTAAAAAGGCCAGAGATTTCACTATACTGGCTGCCTTGGACTTTACATTGAGAAGTGTAGCCAGTACAATAGCCAGCATATTCTGTACCACTGTAATAAGTAAGGCATATTTCATTGAATTTTGGAGTGCGCAAGTGTTTTGGCATCCATAAATATTTTCTGAAAATTTGTCAACCCAGTAAATTGAATTGTTCTGTTATACACGGACCAATTGGTCAAACTGTACATAAAACTCATGGCAGTTGGTAGTATATACAAGAGTAAAAATCCAACAATAGAGGGCAAAATCATTAGTAAAAATACTCGATTTCTTTTTTTTGTCATAATTTAACCTCAAATTTCTTATAGAAAAGGGGGGGGAGGCTATACGCTCCCCCCCCTTTTCATCATTATCACTATTAATTTATATTACTCATACTGTTATGTCTTATTGACTTAGTGCTTCAATCAACTCATCATTAACTGCATCAGCATCCATCAATGCTTCTTCAATAGTTTTGACACCTGATAGGACTTCTTGTAATGATTTACCATAACCTTGAATAACAGCTTCCCCCCCATTCATCCATACTGCCGTGAATGGTGCATAAACATTACCTGCCTTAAATGCTTCTTGACAGTCATCATAGATTTCTCCAAGGTCAACTTCAACACCTTTAACAAAAGAACTACCTGCATTGTCTGCAACTAAGGCTTTTTGGGCTTCTGCTGTTGCTGTCATTTCAAGAACCTTCAGTGCTGCTTCAACATTCTCTGATGCTTCATTAACTGAGAATGATGAACCTGGTCCACCTATAAGCCACCCTGGTTTGTCAGCATCAAGTCCAGGAATCGGGAACATACCAAACTCCATATCAGGATTTTTCTCCTGGATGGTACCAACTGACCAGGGTCCACTTTCCCACATAGCTGCCTTTTCTGTTGCAAACTCGTCTAGTGCTTGATCATAACTAAGTCCTAACATATCTTCTGTTATGAAACCTTCTTCAATAATTTTGTACCACTCTGTTACAGCTGGCAACCAATCAACTGCTAAGTCTACTTCTCCAGCATTGAATCGTTCATCATAACCTTTGTTGGCTGGGTCAGCGTAGAACTCGTTGTTAGCAAGTGCCATACTTTGCTTCATCATAGGCTCCCATGACTGAGCACCCATAGTTTGTGCTTTAATACCATTTGCTTCTAAAGTTCTGTGAATCTCAAGGAATTCATCCCACGTCTTAGGCACTTCAATACCATTATCTGCGAATATAGTTTTGTTGTAGAAGATACCTTCATACCAAGATTGAAGTGGTGTTGCATAAACCTGTCCATCAACCGTATATGGTTGAAGACCTGCATTTGAATAATTAGACACAAATGCTTGGTCTGATATATCAAGTAGGTAGCCTGCTTTTGCAAGTAACTTAGTTCGAGCACCACCTTCGATGATGTCTGGACCATTGCCTGCTTGTAACTGTGCATTTAGAATGTTGTCAAAGTTCTCATTAGATACAAATTCAAACTTGATTTTGATGTTTGGCAATTGCTCATCCAAATATTTCAAGTATGTTGCTCTTGTCGATTCAGCGTTGTAACCCATCATTCTAAGCTCAACAACTTCGATGATACCATCATCACCTTCATCAGTGCTTGTTGATGTTGATTCCTCACTTGCACCTGCTTTTGAATCAGATGTTTCCCCCCCTGTTGTCTTTTCTTCTGTACTACATCCAGCGATATTCATTAGAATCAATGATACACATAGGACCAATGCTAATAATTTTGCTTTCATTTCACTAATACCTCCATTTGTTATTTGATGGTATAAGTATATCTCGCTTCCACTCTTTCATGAATTAACTATATTCTCTTCCTATATAACAATATTACTTTTTCATACCCTTATAGTCATTTGGAGTCATATGCTCATATTTCTTAAATAACTTTGAGAAATAACTTGGGTTGTCATAGCCCACTTCAAAAGCAATTTCATAACTTTTTTTTATCTGTACTTTCAAGAAGGTCTTTGGCATGTTGAAGCCTTACAGTTGTTAAATATCCCCCCCATACAGTCACACCTGTTTCCCTTTTAAAAAGATAAGAGAAATAATTTTTACTTACAGCGACTTCCTGACATATTTCTTCCAGTGACAAGTTCTCTTTGTAACGTCGATCAATCAAACGCATACTATCTTTAACCGGCTTACTATAACTAATAGTTTTCTCATCACTCATAAATTCACCCATGGTCTCGACGATAGAGTACATAGCTTCTTTTAGTTCTTTAAATGAGGTTATGCCCTCAAACCATTCGTAGTTAGCTTGATCAAATATTGCTTTCAAATGATCTTCTGCCTCTTTATAAGGTATGTGTTTGCCAAAAGCCTTAACTGTCTTAGCACATATTTCACATATCTTTTGCATCACAGTAGGGTTGTGTACTTTTGATAATTCAAAGGCTTCTTTTAGAAGTAACAATAGTTTTGCCATGTCTTTTTGACCTATTGCATAGTCAATATCTTTAATCAGACCTGAATCTCTCACTTCATTGAGTTCTGTAATATTACAATTATAGTTGTAACCCAAAACATCTTCGTCACCAATATAAAAACTATACTTACTAAGCACCCGTAGATCATCATACAAAGAGGGGGGGAGTTGCTGTATATTGCTTGCTAAAGAACTAAAACAAACTGTTACATGAATGCCCGACTCAGCGTATACAAATTCAATTAATTCTTTGGAAAAATCTTCTCTCTTCTTAAGCCCACTTCTCTCTACCAAGCTTGTCCACAAGCCTCTTTCATAATCAAAAAGAATATAACTTTGACCACTTTGGTCAAGAAATTTAGCCATAATCTTGGTCAAGTATCCTCCATGAATCATTTCCATATTTGAGGAATTATCATAATCATCAATGGAAGCGTACATGAGTTGAATCATCATCAAGAAATACTGATCAAAGTTAAAATAGTGTTTAGGGTTCAAGCTATTTAACTTGTAAACCCCCCCATCGCCTGTACGCATATATTGGAATAATGTTAAGTTCAGCAATTGTTGTTCACTTTTCATAATGACCTTCTGTTGGTTCTTGCTACCTTGCACCTCAGAAATAACCTTCTTAAGGCTTTGTTCTAACTCCAATTCATCAATTGGTTTAAGTAAATAATCTGAGCTGCCATATTTTATGGCCTCTTTGGCATAAGTGAAGTCAGCATAAGCACTTAACAAAATAACTTTGCAGTCTATGGACATTTCTTTTATTTTCTTCAGCAATTCAATCCCATCCATCTCAGGCATACGAATATCACTTATGATGATGTCAGGCTTTTCCCTAACAATTAGATCATATGCGTGAACACCATTTAGAGCATAACCAATCACACTTAGCCCCCCCAGATCTTCCCACGGAATAAGGCTTTGTAACATACGAATTGTAAACATCTCATCATCCACTAGTAGAACTTTCACCTTGAGCTACCTCCTTTTCATATGGCAATTGAATAATTACTGTTGTGCCACTACTTTCTTTTGAAACTATTTTTAGTCCATAGGTTTCACCATACATTTTCTTCAATCTTTCGTTCACATTGACGATACCTATACTGTCTGCATCCCATTGAATTTCTCTCTTACTTAATCTATTTTTAATCACCTTCAATACTTCTTCTGATATCCCTTTACCATTGTCATTGATAATAATACAAACTGTGTCTAAATCAACATAGGCTGTAATACTAATGGACAAGACACCAGTAGTTTTCAAGCCGTATTCAATGGCATTTTCCACCAAAGGCTGTAGGGTCAGTTTCGGTATGCATATATGTTTTACACTATCCTCTAATTCAATAGAATACATTATTCTCTCATCATGTCGGATATTTTGAAGTTCGATGTAATTTTCTATATAAGCCATTTCAATTTCAAGTTCTATGTTCTGGTATGGCTGATAAACAGAATGACTTAGTATTCTACCTAGTAAAGTTGTCATTCTTGATATTTTCTCCGTCTCATCTGCAATGGATAAGGCCTTGATTGTTTGTAATACATTATTAAGAAAATGCGGATTAATTTGATGCTGGAGAGCTCTCAGTTTCTCATAAGACAATTGTTTCTCATCTTCTATAACCTGTTCTGATAGCTGAAGAACATTGCCAATCATGGTCTCTATGGTATTGGACAATATAGAGATTTCTTCACTGCCTTCCTGTTCAAATTCCACCTCGTAATCACCCTGAGATACGCGATTACATCGCTCAAGTAAGCGGTTCATTGGCATAAGTAAACTTTTTGCTACACCTTTTGATACAATGAAGACACTGGTCATTGATACGATTATTGCAACGATGACGATGGCAATCAGCAAGGTATTCATATCACGAAGTTCTGTCAAATCTCTAAAGCCAACAACCCGCCATCCGAACAACTCCGATTTCTTGGCCACAATGATTTTATCAAGAAATGCAGACTGTTTTATGACCTGCCTTTCATTGCTATCAAGTCTTGCCACATCTATAATCCGTTTCATATCTTGATCTGATAATTGGATATTCTCAGAAAATAAGGCATCATTGTCATCGACCAAGGCAAATTGCATGCCTTTATCTTTATCACTATAACTTAGTAAGGTACTTAGATTGATATCACATATCAAATAAGCTTTTGGCTTAAACAAATAATTCTGTCCCATTTGGATAGGGTATAGGATTGACACACATGTTTCATCTGTTTCTGTTGTCAAATAGTCTTTTTTTGTGTAAAACGGATACGTATGATGTCTGCAAAGTCACATCTTCTAGCAATGATTTATACCATTGCTCATTTAGCATATTGTAGTCTTTTCTAATGGATTTTTCGTAGAAGTAGATGTAGTCTCCTTCAAGATTGACAATGTAAGCATTGGTAATCTCTGGATTTTGAGACAAGATCAAAAAGACATCACTCAGCCTTCTTTGATAAATCAGTTCATCACCATAATCTCTTTCATCTTGATTGTGATAAAACTCAACGGCTTCTTTAACGTCTGCGTTCTTAGCAAGAATGCTCTGAATTCTTTGAATATGCATGATATAGTTGTTGAAATTATTAAGATTCTGATTAACCAATTGTTGGCCCATTTCATACGCATTGTTTCTATAGAGACCACCAATTAGAACACTCATTGATACCAAGGTAAACAATAAGATAGTGGTAAATGTTATGATAAACCTTTTTTTGATCTTTTCATGAAGGGTGAATTTTTTTCATACGGCCTCCTGATATCTTAATGACTAAAGGTCTAAAACGGAATGAGCCCCCCCACCATATTATGGTGGGGGGGTTGATTCCAACTATTTATTCTGACTTGCCTATATAAAGGTCGGTTATTGCATAATGTCCCCCCCAGTCCAAATTGGCACTGTTAACCTTAATTCTAAGTCCTAATTTGTTTAATTGCTCAGTAAAGGTCAATTCATATGTCTCTAGTGTATCATCATAATATGACCATTGAATGTCCCCCCCTGTCTCTGCAACAGTCGTCCAATTTGTCAAACCATCATCTGACACCTGAATTTCCCAGTTGGTAGGTCCTTGCCCAAGTCCATACCAAGTCTCAAGCGCAACTTTTGAGATTCTCTGGGGGGGTTGGTCCCAATTAAAGGTAATATAATCTGGTAAGGCTAGGTTATCACTACTGACAAAATCAGTGCTAACATCATCATCTGTTAGTCTAGCTGCTGATACTGGTGATGATTCATTTGTTGCTGTTGCAGTTAAGGCTAGATTGGCATAATCATCTCCATAACCACCTTCTCTTTTATAGACTCTAAAGTAGTCAATTGCCCAGTCTTTTGGGTAGATACCATCATTGGCGCCATCCCATCCACAATCTCTATAGATACCAAGGAAGGTCATCATACGATAAGATGGTGATTGGTCAGAAGTAGAAACCAACTCGTTATCAATGTAGAATTTCATTCCGTCTGGATCCCATTCAAATCCATAGACATGCCATGTATCTGCTAAAGAGTAATCAAGTGGTGCTCTAAGATATTCTCCACTGATATTTGGATCACTCCATGCATGTATGTTGGCATATTGATTGTTGGTCACATGGAAAGGATTTTCTACAATGTCAATCTCAGCGTTTTGCCACTCTTCATCTTGGCAACCAACCATCCACCAAGCAACATGACCACCACTTCCACCAGGATTCTTTGCACGTATTTCAAAATACCCATATTTTGTTGAGTAGCCATCAAATAAAGGTTGTGGGTTCACTGTAGGCGCTTTATGCAAGTCATCTTTTTCAAAGGTCTGAATACTCTCACATACCACTGTATAATCATATGTTGGGTTCCAAGGTTCTGTATCCTCGTCAACACTTAAGACAATAGCTTCATTATCAAAATAGTAGTTTGCCCTTGCCAGTTCTTCATCTTCTGGTGCTGTCCAGTGCGGCATATAATATGGTAGCCATACATCTGTGTTCAATTCTGTCCCGTTGAACTCATCACTAATGTCTAGCACATAACCTTCTTTTTCTATTGGATTGGCAGGGAAGTTACCCATTGTATCATCCAAGTTATCACCTATGAATACATCTGTTATTGCCATGTGTCCCCCCCAGCTAGTATTAGCATTGTTGATTTTGATTCTTAAACCTTTGATGTCTGTTTCTTCAATGAAAAACACACCATATTTCTCAACTGTCGAATCAAAATTCTTCCATACAACATTGCCGGAAGATGCAACCTTAGTCCATCCACTTAAGCCATCATTTGAGACTTCAATATCCCAGTTCGTTGGTGCCTGCCCCCCCTTGCAAAACCAACTCTCTAACTCAACTAAACTCATAGCCTGTGGTGTGTTCCAATTAAATGTTACATAATAAGGGAAGTTCGGATTCCCTGAATCAATACTGCCACTGACATAATCAGTGCTTGTGTCACCATCAACCAAATTACTGACTGGTGCGTTCACAGAATCATTCGTGGCAGTCACCGTAGCGTTAACAACCAAATTCTCTTCCTGTGCACTCACTTTTTGTACCATTGACACATCAACTAGTGTTGTCACAATTAGTAATGTAACCACCAATGATACAATCATTTTCATTTTTTTTGCCCATACAAAGTCCTCCATACGTCATACAATGCTAATTATCAAGTTACAGCCCATTACTTCTCCCCCCCTTGATAAATCAATGTTAGCACCATTCCTTTGTATAATAAATCAACTATATTCACTTGTGATATAACAATATTATTGTATTATGATACTATCTACAATGGAAATATGTTGGACAATGAGGACTTCTAATGGAAATGAAGAAGCCCCCCCACCTAATTAAATCATATAGTCTTTCCTATTAAGTAACCTAAATTTTGAAGGCGACGTATGGTAGTAATTTTTAAACAAATGATAGAAATGGCTCAGATTACCAAATCCTGATTCCATACAGACTTCTATAACTGGTGTATCAGAATACAAGAGTAAGTCTTTGGCATAGTTTAACCTAAGATTATTGATAAAGGCTGAAGGTGTTTCATCACGGTATTGTCTGAAACATTTGCCAAGGTAGGCATTACTTTTGCCTGACTCTATGACTAATCCCTCAACCCCCCCATTAATAAAAAGTTGATCTTCTGTTGTCTTATGACATAGGGCTATAAACCATTCCGGTGCATCTTCCATTCTCTTTATTGAAGATCTTCCATCAAGATTATTGACACCTCCAATTTGGTGTAGTACTGCTAACTGAGTCAGCAATGATTTTGAACTCATACCCTCAAGCCCTTTGCCACATTCCTCAGCACCAAAATAGTTATTGAAGCCACTGTTAAGCAACTGAACCTGACTACTTGTTAGTCTAATATCAGAAACAGTTCGCTTATCTTGGTTCAATTCACTATCCATATCCTTCTGTAAGTAATCCCACATCTCCTTATAAGCATCGCAATGTACCATCACCAGATACATGGTCACGCCACTTGAGCTCTCTAAATGATGGATATCACCATCATTGACAAAAATAAGAGATGGTCCTTTTATATTGATGACATCTCCATTGATATAATGAGTTAGTTCTCCCTTCACAATATAACAGAACTCTACAAAGCCATCATGCTGATGAGCCTTCATAAAATTTGTCCTGTTCTTTACATAGCCTATATGGATAGATAACTTATCAAGGCCAGTATCCTTGGCATTTACTACTAAATGTTTATCTTTAGACAACATTACTATACTCCTTATCAAATCACTACATCAACTATATACTAGTTAAATATTCACAATTCATCGGTTGAATACCCACAAGACAATTATACTATATTTTGTTACTATATAGCTATAAATTCAAATCATCACCTTACAATATTGCTATTTACCTTGTGCAATAAGTTAATATATCACAATGAATGGAGGTTCCAATGAACTTTATACTAATTAATCCTGATGAAATGCGCCATGACGTAATAGGCTGTTATGGCAATCCAGCAGCAGTCACTCCAAATATAGATAAACTGGCAAGCGGGGGGGGAACACTTTTCGAGAATTGTTTTGTACAACACACTGTATGTACGCCATCCCGAGCAAGTTTCCTCACTGGTCTATACCCTCACAACCGTGGCCACAGAACCCTATGGAATTTACTTGGAGAAGATGAACCTAACTTATTTTCATACCTAAAAGACAATGGCTATGATGTTCATGTATGGGGGGGTAAAAATGATGCACTTGACCCGGAGGCTTTGCAAAAGTCAGTGACAACAGTCAATAGCGGACCTAAGCATATTTCTAAAAGCTATACCCGTCAAGACAATGTTAGTAGCCCAGGCTATTACAGTTTTCTTTATGAAAACCATATTAGGACCATTGAGGAAACTTCAGATTACCATAATACTGCCTGTGCCATAGATTATCTAAATAGCAAACCTGACAATCCTTTTTGCCTCTTTCTACCTTTATCATTCCCTCATTGTCCCTACCATGTCTCTAAGGATTTTGAAGATATCATTGATATTGATAAGATACCTGCCTTAAAACCCTATATCAAAGATGGTAAGCCAGATTTTTACCGCCTTATTAGGGAGTACCGTCAAATAGAAGGACTGACAGATGATGATTTTAGAGAAATTATGAAGACTTACCTTGGTATGACATCAATGATTGATTCCTTGGTTGGTATTCTAGTTGAGGCTCTTGAGTCAAATGGCTTAAGTGATGATACAGCCATTATTATATTCTCTGACCATGGAGACTGGGCAGGTGATTATGGGCTTGTTGAGAAATGGCCTAGTGGACTTGATGATGCCCTTACACATGTTCCATTCATAGTTAAAGTACCCGGTTACCTTGCTGGCAATCGTATAAAGGCACCGGTTGAAATGTTTGACTTAACCGCAACCGTTCTCTCACTGGCTGGCATACCTACTATCCATACCCATTTTGCAAAGGATTTGACACCTCAGCTTCGCGGTATAGAAGGAAACTTGAACCGTGTGGTATTTGCCGAAGGAGGTTATGACACTCATGAACCTCACTGCTTTGAAGGTTATGGGTCTTTGGATGATATCCCAATTGATGACCGACCCATATATACCGGCCTAAGATTATCCAGCAACATGAGAGACCTGAAAGTGTTGCCCGTTGTGTCATGGCAAGATCCCTAGACTACAAACTTGTTAGAAGAAGTAATGGTCAAAACGAATTCTATGACCTAGAAAAAGATTCAGATGAACTTATGAATGTAATTGATGACCCTGTATACAAAGAAAAAGTCCGACTTATGGAAGCCGAACTTCTTGATTGGTATCTAAGGACTTCAGATACTGTACCACTAGAGCGTAATCGCAGAGGATTCGCACCTTTTACTAATCCTGAATTCTAAATGACCTAATGGCTTCATCCAGATTTTTTTGCAAGGTCATTGAGCTCAATGCTGGCATCTGATACAGCATTGATGACTGTTGCTTGTTCATCTATGGCCACTTTGGCTGTAACTGTTCCAGATTCGTTAACCTGAGAAATATCAGAGAGTGATTGAAAGAGCTCTTTGATTGACACCATTTGGCTGGACATCTCTTCACTAGACCTATTAATTGCAATGATATTTTCTCTCATTGATACAATGGCCTCTGAAATACCTCTGAATTTATCGTTGGTTCGTACAACGTCAACACCTTGTTTTTCTACTGCTTCACCAGCTTGTTTCATCGTCACTACGGCTTCAGTAGATTTATGCATCAGTGTTTTGATGTCTATGCCAATTTCCTCGGTGAAAGAATTGGTTTGTTCAGCCAGCTTCCTTATTTCTTCTGCCACAACGGCAAATCCACTACCATACTCACCTGCCCTTGCAGCTTCTATTGCCGCATTAAGTGCAAGCAAATCCGTCTGTTTGGCAATCTCTGAAATCATTGTGCTGGCTTTACGTATTTTCATAGCACTCTCATTCGTTTCTTCGACGATAATCTGCACTGAAGAGGTCGCTTGACTGCTAACTTTCGTCTCATTAACAAGATTCTCTACTATGTTAAGACCTTCATCTTTAAGGGTTTCCACATTGGCTGCAACTTCAGCAAGGGACTTAGCTTGGGATAAATCATCTTCAATCAATTGACCAAGCCTAATGATTTCGCCTGTACCATCTTTTGTCACCTGGGCCTGGTCTTTGGCATTACTGGAGATTTCACTAATAATTTCAGCAATGCCTTGACCTGCAGCTGAAGCTTGTTGACCGCTGGCAGACATCTCATGTGCTGATTCTGAAACATGGTCTGATGCATTAGAGATATCCTTGATAATTGTTAAGAACTCCTGCCTTATGTCTTCACTTATTTTACCCAAGCTTCCCATTTCATCTTTTCTAGACAGTAGAGACACTTCCATAGGATTAATAAGGTTATAGCCGGCTATTTCCCTTAGGTGAGCCACGACAACTTTTAAAGGTTTGGTAATGCTCAAGGTTAACTTAGTGGCGATTATTATGCTCAGTAGAGTACCAATTATAAGGGCTGACCAAGCAATGAAATTGGCATTCTCTATAACTTCGTCATTGCTTTCTTGAACCTGATTCTCCATTGCAGTTGCAATATCAGAGATGCGCTCTGCCCCCCCAATCTGCATATTCTCATACTGTATCTGTTGTTCGCTAATTAATGCCTCAAGATGAGAGAATATGTTTTCATAATTGCCTAAAGTTTTCATAGCTACCTCTAGATTTTCCTCAACTGATGAACTAACCGCCACCGACAAAGCTTGGTTCAGGCTATCATTGGTCCGTTTAATCCCAGTTCGAAAAGCGTCCAGATAACTTTCCTGCTCGACGTAAATATACTGTGTACTAAGATTTCTAGCTTCATAGAAGGCATCCAGGGCGCCAACTATGGTTTGATAACGACTAAAAGCTTCCGTCATTTTTTTCTGGGTCGTCACCAAGACTAATGTTAAATTGAGCTGCATCCAAGGCTCTTCCAATATCCAGGGTTGTACTTGATGCCAAACTGAGCTGCAAGCGGGTTTGGTCTGCCTTCTTTTTGTCTATTTCCCTGTAACTATAAAATTCTGTCTTGAAGCTTTCTAATTCCTCTTCAAAGGCTGTAGCACCTTCTATCATTGCAGGTGTTTTCATCTTAGATTTTGCTTCGACAATTGATGCCATAGATGCATCTAAGTTCTCTATTACCAAGTCTACATTTTCATCTGTTTTATCAGAATCGTATTGCATATGGGCAAGCCTTGCCTTTTGCATGTAGTCATTGGATTCTGTTACCATACCCAGAATTTCATTTTGATAACCTATCTGGCGGAAATAATAGATAGATGTCACTGCAGCAATAATAATAATCGCTGTTAGGATTCCATATCCCAGGGCAATTTTTGTGCCGACTTTGACATCCTGTAGAAATATCTTTTTTTATTTTCTGATCTGATTTCTTTTGACTTATTTTTTTTCTTCTGACTCATTTTGCCTCCAATTATAACCATATCACGACGTAATCAGTCTATAACTTAGCACGTCAACCACAACTGTTCATGAGGCCAATGTAAAGTTTTGGTGAACTTGGCGCCAAGTTGGGGGGGTTTTATGAACAATGATTTAACTTTAGGCATAATCAGACTTAACAAGTAGGTGGTATTCTAAGGAGACTCTCTATACAGATAAAGGAGTCAACATGGAAATGAAAAGCAACCTTATGAGTACAACAATTGAAACTATTATCGAAAATGATGACATAACCTCCCTATATCAACCAATTATTTCTCTTTTAATGGTGAAATCATAGGCTATGAAGCACTAAGTAGGGGGGGACCTAAGAACACGCCCTACTATTCTCCACTTAGTCTTATTGAAGAAGCAGAAGAAAAAGGCATCATATGGGATTTGGAAATGCTTTTTAGAAGGAAAGCTATTGAAAAGGCTGCAGCTATGCCTTCAAGTAAACTCCTCTTTATTAATGTGGACCCAAACATCATCAAAGATGATAGCTACCAAAAAGGCTTTACAAAGAACTATCTGCAAAAGTACAGCATTGATCCCAAGAATATTGTGTTCGAAATCACTGAGCGTACCGCAATAGACGACTATGAAATTTTTAGCAACATAACCAATCATTACAAATCCCAAGAGTACAAGTTGGCAATTGACGACGTGGGTAGTGGTTATTCAGGCCTAAAATCCATTACAGAACTCAAGCCTGATTATGTCAAAAGAAACATCTATGAAGTTAATAGCAGAAGGTGTAGAGACCTACGGGGGGGAACTAAAAAAGCTGATCAAATTAGGTGTTCACAATGCACAGGGTTATCTATTACAAAAGCCCTGTGAAACAATATCCTCACATCTTCCGGAAGTGTGTGACCTTATACTTCAGATTAATAAAGACATACTCAATAACTTCTCTTTTGAGTATGCCTATAACTGTGTTGGCAAGATTTCAAAGAATATCAAATCCTATTCGCCTGAGACAAGTTGCAAGGACATCAAGACCATTTTTGAAAATATAACTTTTGATAGTTTATGTATCACATCCAAAGCGGGTTATCCAGTAGGGCTGATTATGGAGAATAATTTGAACAGCCGACTGGCAGATCGTTACGGCTATAACCTCTATAGTGGTCGTCCCATCAAATTATTAATGGATATTCAACCCTTAACAATAGACTACTATACCCCCCCAGTCTCCACCGCCTTAACATTGGCAATGCAGAGAAAAAAAGAGAATATTTAGGATGATGTTATTGTTACCCAATGTTCTCGCTACTTTGGTATCACAACAATTTATGACATAATCCAACACACCACCGAATACGAAAAAAGATATGCAAAGCAACTGAATCCTCTAACTTCATTACCTGGCAATCTCATCATTCGCCAAATCATTGAACAAAACATCAATAAGAACGAGCTTGTTGGTTTCTTATACCTTGATTTGGATCATTTCAAATCATACAATGATCTCTATGGCTTTGAGAATGGGGGGGATATTGTCCTCAAAAAAAACTGCCGAAATCATTGAACGTCATATCAAGGACTTAGGCAGTAACAATTTTGTAGGCCACATTGGTGGTGACGATTTTTTTTGCCACCATCAAAGAGAGCTATGAAGTTATTCAAGAAACATGTGAGAAGATTATCAAAGAATTTGATGAAGAAAAACTCATAACCTCTTTATCCGTTGCTGGTTATTTTGGTTCTATAACCCGCTTTGAGACTGCCGAAAACTTTGGTACCTATATGGGCAGTATCAAAAAGCGTGTCAAGCAAATAGAGGGCAGTGCTGTTATTATAGTGGATTCTTAGAGGTGTAAGAAACACCTCTAAATCATCAAGACATTATGGATATCACCAACAGGCAACCAATCATCCATATTGCCGTAATCACTCTTATCAATAACCATTGTGGGAATCTTCTCAAAGTCACAGACTTCAATAAGGACAAGGTAGCGTTTGCCAGCCCAGCGTTTTTCCTGAGTTGCTGATAACCTTAAAACTTCCTTGTACTCTTCAACCAATGCCACCGATTCTTCTTTGGTCATCTTTGGAGAATTTAAGACGCTTTTTACACTTGCTTTAGCTTTGACTGCACCTTCACCATTGTTATTGGTGAAATAGAGTATATCGCCTTCTTCCACTCTGCCATAAGGCATTTTGCGCCCAGTGGCCCCCCCTCTAATAATATGGGTCTTAACCCCCCCTCTTTGTAATTTATCAAATTCCTTAGCTTTTGCATCTAAATATACTACGTGGTCCATTTCTTTACCTCTCATTCAAATAGTCATCTCTTTTATTCCAATCCTTTTCTGATGCGTGGTGCCAATACCAAGAATACAACAAGACTTATACCTAGTACAATACCTGCATACTTAAGGATATCCAGCCACGAACCTTGACTTGATAGAAAAAGGTCATTGCCTTTGTAAGTCCAATAAAATGGTATCCAGTAAAACAGAGGTTGCCACTTATCTGCCAATAGCTCTTCACCTGCAACAGATCCAAACAATGGTAAAAAGAGTAATTTCATATTACCTGCTGCATTCATGACATCGTCGTTATTGATGCCTTCTATAAAACCTACAAGGATACTGATAACACACGAGCTCATCACCATGACAACTGCATGCATGTAGTTGATGTCTCTAAAGCCTGTAATAAACAAAATCAGCACACTACCAACCACTGGTATGACTATGCCAACCATACTTTTTCCTGCAATAAAACCTAACCTTGAAACGGGTGATACATGGATAGCACTGATGGTGTTATCCGTTTTTTTCTTCAACAATGTTTAAGGCTATCATCATCCCACCCAGTATTGACATGAATATAATGGATATATTAACCATAAGCTTCTTAAGTGGGGGGGGAATGTCTCTGCCATAGTCGAGAATTTCTGCCATTGAATCTTCCATACCAATATCATAATGGTCAAAAGCCGCCAAGTTTTTTTACGTAGTCTACAACATAGTCTGGTTCATTTCCTTGGGTCAATATGTAATAATCACCCTTACTATCAGGCAGAACGGCAATAATGTTGTCGCGTCTTTTAACTCGATTCTCAACCTCCTCAAGATTAGAAAAAATCTCAACTTGAGCAAACTGTTTAAAGTATTCGATCTGTTGTGGATTCTCACCATCTAATAAAAGGATTTCAACGGTAGTGTCATTAATACCAGGCGAGAAAACATTAATGAGGACAGCAAAAATAATCGGCACAACAAGTATGTACAAGGAGATAAAATTACGTACACTGGTTTGTATGTCTCGCATAAATATAATGAATGCTTTTTTGATCATTTATTCCACCACCTTATAAGGACAACGTCTTCTTAAATCTATAATAGGCCATGACAAAGATACCAAGCCCCCCCAGCATTAGAAAAGCTAAAGATGAAACCACCACATAAGTCATATTGCCACCTACAGAAATGATATCCTTGAAACTCTGCAACATCACATAGCTAGGAATAATTTTTACCCAGTTGGGATCCCAGCTTGGTGTAAAATAGGAGATATTTGGCATAATCAATATGACAATGATAATGTACATAGCACCAAATGCTTCGACAATATCACTATAAAAGCTGGTAATAATCAAACCAAGAGAAGCAGCAAAGAATCCTGAGCATATGACAAACAATATCATAGCACCATAATTGGGCTGAAGCCCCCCCATAACAGGTACAGTGATAATAAGCGTCGTTGCAATGCTTGTGACAATAATCACACCAATCTTACTGAGTAGATAATGCCAAACTGATGATGCCGTAATTGCATATGCCTTTATAATACCCTCACTCTTATCAAGAAAGATATAGGCGGCAATAACAAACAAACTCATTAGACTACCATTATAAGTCAAGAATACAGGGATTATATTTTCTCTGTCATTTAAAGGTTCTATATCTTGGTAGAGACTTCTAACCTCAATGTTATCCGAATACTCTTCTATGACATCGTGGCCCGCAAGTCGGTTATGGTATACCAGTAAAAGGTTCTGAAGCTTCTTGGTTTCATAACCCTGTAAATAATATGTATGAACAATCTGATTGTCTGCATTAACACGGGCATGAACTGTCGGCACCCTTTCAGATTCGGATATGGCATCTAGGGCTTCTTTACTGTCTAGCAAGTGTATTTTTGACTCTTCCGTTTCATAAAGCAAAGCCGTAAACACCTTATTATCTGCCTCTAGTTCCACCTGCTCAGCCATTTCATCTAGATCATCTTCAAGTAGATTCTTCATATATCTTTCCTGTACAACTTGAGGTAGGTCTAGATAGAAATACTCTTTTCCTGTAGTGTCAAACTCCTCTGGAACCACATAAAATAAAACCACTAGCAGTATGAAGGCCATAGTTAATTCAACATAGAAATACCAACTTTTAGAAGATAAGATCAATTCTTTTGAAAAACTGTACCAGAGTTTCATTTAGACCAGACCCCCCCTTCCAGTGACTTTAATGAATATTTCTTCTAGGGTAGCTTCCTTCGTATGCATTGTTTGTATGTCACAAGATGTGATGACTTCCACCATCCTGGCTTTTTCAGACTCAATGACAGTCGAAAAGCTATCCTTTAATAGTTGTCCATCCTTAAAATATTCTATGTCCACTAACTTTTCACCATACTTAAGTTTTAAAGCTTTTGGCGAATCAATAAGCCTTATTTTACCATCAACTATAAAGGCAACTCGGTCACAGAGTTCATCTGCTATATACATGTTGTGTGTTGTCAAAAAAATGGTGGCGCCTCTTTCGTTTTCCTGTCTGATGATACCTTTTATTTCTGCTGCAATGGCAGGATCAAGTCCAGTGGTTGGTTCATCAAGAAACCACATCTCTGGATAATTAAGCATCGACCTAGCAAAAGTGAGACGATGTTTCATACCTTTGGAATACTTGCCTGCTTTCACATTTTCACTACCTTCAAGGCCCACAAGTTTGATTAAGTCCTTAGGATCTCTTGTCTTCACATCAAAAAGTTTTTTTGTAGAATTCAAGGTTCTCAAGTCCTGACATCTTGCCGTAAACATTGGACTGTTCAAAGGACATACCAATTTTGTTGAACATTTTGTCCTTGATATGTTTGACATCATAACCAGCAACTTCCACTTCACCCTTTTGGAGTTCAATTAGACCTACAAGGATATTTTGAGTTGTTGATTTTCCGGCACCTGATGGACCTAGGAATCCAAAGACTTCACCTTTCTCAATCTCAAAATTCACATCATTGACCGCATATTTATCATCATTACCATATGAATGGTACAGGTTCTTGACTTTGATCATCCTATCACCTATTCCTTCTCTTCTTCCTGATAATTCAGTACGACCTCTTCTCCTTCTACAAGGCCAGTCACAACCTCAATATTGCCATCGATTCTGACACCTGTTGTGATTTCTCTTTCAACTACTTTGCCGTCTTCAAGAACTTCCACATACTGCATAGAATCTTCTTCTACCACTGCGCCAACTGGAACAAGTAAAAGTTGACGTGGTGTATCAAGGAGTACCTTTGTTTGAACTTCAAGTCCAAAGGGCAATATAGTATCTGAGGAAGGTAAGCCAATCTCTATAGTTTGTCTATTTTCTTCTACGCCTAGTTCAGATAAAGTCAGAAAAGCTTTTGGATAGACCTTATCCACCTTCAAGTTATCAATAGTGATATCCAAATCTAAATCTTCTATTTCTGCTTCTGAGTCTGTCTTAATCCTTATGGCATCTTCCACCATAAAATCAACCAAGACAACTTTATCTGTTGTGTCTTGAATTTCCATAATCATAAGACCAACAGATGGCTTGTCACCTTCAAAGGTATTAAGCTCAGTCACAATACCATCTATATCCGCATATATAGAAGAATCTTCTCTGCTTTTCTCAAGTATCTCAATGGATATGAGCAAGGCGTCAATTTCTGCCTCATATTTTTTTTCTCACATTCTCAGAAATTTCTTTGACTAACTGGTTATAGGTACTTTGAGCAATGCCTAGACTGCTTTGAAGTTGATTAATGTATGCCAGAGACTGCTCAAGTTCAACAAGGGTTGCCATGCCTTCGTTATAGAGCTCTTCTGTTCTGTTCTTGGTTGTTGTTGCTGTGTCTATTTGATTGGCAATCCTATTAATCTCAATTCTGGCACTATTAACTTGCTCCATATCAGTGCCTGACTGGGCATCCTCATAAGCTGCTTCTAGTGCTTCTATTTGTTTTTCAACCCTCTGGATTTCAAGGTCAATGACTTCCATGTTGTCTTCATACCTAACTAGAAGCTGACCTTTTTTTTAACAGGGTCACCAAGCTTCAGGGTCATCTCCTCAATTTCATTAAAGCCATTACCATAGTACCTTCTGATATTGCTAGAACTGATTCTTCCAACATCACTGACATATATGCCCATTTCACCTTTTACAACAGGTGCTGTTTCATACTTAGCTCCCACATTACCTGTAGCCAAAAAAATAGAATAGGCCTGCACCAATAGCTATGAATACAACAAATGCAATAATCAATTTCTTCTTCATAAGGACCTCCCAGATGAGTGTGACTTCTTAATTACATTATATACCTATAAAGACTGCGGTACAAATGAGGATATTTAAAAAAACGCCTACTCGATTGAGCAGGAGTCTCTTGTTGTTAGTATTAAATAATTGTTGGATCTGATCCTGAATAATCGACTAACATAAGATTAGTAGCTTCCTTAGAATAAATCATCAATTCATTGGTGAAGCCTGATTTCGAAAATAGAATATAATATTTTTTTCTCTATATTCTTTTCAAGTAATTGCGACTTATGTTTTAATTGATCAAGGACCTTTATAGTTACCTTTTCATTTCTCCATTTACACTCACCAAATAAGAATGATCCCTTTATGTCATAGGCAACAATATCTATCTCGACATCTTTTTTTCCACCATCTGCCAATTTTTACTGGTCTTATTTGCGCTTGCTTATTTATTGCCATCCGTCTAATATAAGTCATTGCAACTTTCTCAAATTCAACAGATGTAAACATTGGCAATTGTTCCATTATCACATCTTCCAAAATAATGTTAATATTACCTTCTATTAATTCAGATATATAAGGATAGACAAAGGCATAATAAAACCTAAAATAACTATTGTCAATTTTATAAATTCCAGACCTTCTTTTTGCTTGTTCTTTCACCTTTATTGTTGATGGAAATTCTTTTTTTACAATACCTAGGTCAATGAGCCCTCCTAGATAATAAGGGAGCTTTGTTTTCTCGATGCCTGTTTTCTGATATATGTCGTTCATTTTTGTATCACCAAGAGCAATAGATTCAATAATTGCATTATATTGAGCCACTTCCCTTAACTCTTGTTTTAACAAAAATTCAACTTCATTAAAAAGTACTGAACCATTTCTTAGAATATTTTTCTCGATATTTTCTTCTAATGAAACACTTGGATTAATCAAGCTTAGGTAGTAAGGTACACCGCTGAATATACTATAGTAATCCATATGAAGTGCTAGACTACCCTCACCCATAAAAGCTCTAGCCACCTCAAACTCAAGTTCACTAATTCTCAGTATGCCTGTTGTTCTACCATATAAGGGATTTTTTTTCACTCAATATCTCTTTTTCCATAAAGCTCATCGAAGATCCTGAAATGATGAACATCACATTCAAATCCTTAAAATAATGGTCCCACATTTTTTGAAGTATAGATGGCAATGAACGATTGCCTTCAACCATATATGGGAACTCGTCCATAACAAAGATATGCTTCTCCCCCCCAACCTTGCATTGGTCTGCCAAGAATTTGAAAAGTAATTCCCAATCCCTGAATTTATCTGTGTATATCTCACCATCGAAGTCACTTAAAATTATGGCTGACATTTTTTTCAAGTTGAACGCTGTCGGTAATTTGAACAGCTGAATAGAATGTATGCTTCCTGTTTCGAATAAATTCTTTAATCAGTGCCGTCTTACCAATCCTTCTTCTACCATATATAACTACAAATTCTGATTGTGTACTATCATATTTATCCTTTAAGTATCTTAGTTCCTCATCCCTACCTACAAACATAACAATACCTCCTATTATAATCGAATCATATATATAAGAGTATACTAGTCGTAACTATTATAGTCAAGACTATAATAGTTAGACTATAATATCCTAAGCCATTTTTAGTCACCAACAACAGCAATCTGATTCTTACCACTGCCTTTGGCTTTATACAAAGCCCCCCCATCCGCAGCATCCGTTAATGCAAATAATGCTTCTCCCGTTACATGACTATAGCTATGCCAATGCTTACTGTGATATCAATAATCACAACTTTGCCATTGTACTCAACATGGATAGCATCGTCTTGGAAGGCCTCAAGGATTCTTGTGGCAAGTGCCATTACTTCGTCTTCTGATGTCTCTTTGACAAATATGATGAATTCTTCTCCACCGTAACGACCAAGTAAATCTTCATCTCTAACCAGACTTCTTATTCGCTTTACGCTTAACCTTAGGATCTCATCTCCCACCAAATGACCATAAGTGTCATTCACAACCTTAAAGTCATCAATGTCAATCATGATAGTACCAACAACTTCATCTTCTGCCATTGAATCATATAACTTCTGAGCACATTCAAAGAAGTACCTTCTGTTATAGGCTTTGGTTAAGAAATCATGCCTAGCTTGGTAAGTAACGTTATCAAGTAGACGTTTGTTATCTATTGTCACCGCAATCTGTGTTGCAAAATCGTTGATGGCTTCTCTTGTTGCAAAATCTATGGCCGCTGAGCCTTTTGATCCAAGTACAATAAAACCAATAGGATGGTTTAAGTTGATCAGAGGGATAATATCCGTACTTTTCCATCGATGTTCACTTAAGAATCCTAGAGATTTGGTTTCCTCAAAACTGCCTGACTCACTCTCTGCTATTTCCTTATAGATGCTGTCATAGAATGTCTCATTAACCCATAGACGATCAATCGTACCACTTCTTTTGTCAAAGTAATCTAGTTCCTTATGCTCCGAATCAAAAATAACAATGATGCCATCCTCATACCTGGTGATGCTATAGAACATGTCTAGCAAATAATCAAAGACTGCCTGCATCTCCCTAGTGGATGATATTTTCACATGCATTTCGTGAAGGTTCTTTAGTAACGTTCTTTTTTCCTCTTCAATACCTCTTAAGTACTCAACTGTGTTAAGCTTCTCAGACAAGGCCAATGAAAACAATGCAATAAGGCCTATGATGGCAATCTTTGGTGAAACTTCAGTCACTCGCGTATAAGGAATCAACTTCATGCCTGCAAGGATATTAAGGGTATTGGTAGCAAGGAAAAATTGCCACGCCAACATATAGAGTACTTCTGCGCGACTACTGAATTCCTTACGAATGATGGCAATTAGTGATAGCAATAAGGTAGATAATGCGTTGAACATTGCCAAATAAACACTCACACTACTCGAGACTATAAAGACCATGACTACAGCTAAGCCATGCATCACATAAGATATGTTATAAGTTAACTTAAGCCACCTAGTACGCCTTGACACTTTCATGAAATTCATTGTGAAGCCTAGAAGTGAAAAACTAACTATATTAATAATCACCGGGTTAGACTGCAAGTCCCACGAACCGTTATTAGGCCACAAGAACTGAAAAGCAAAGCCATCCCATATGGCTTGCATCATGCCATATGACAAAATAAATAATGAGAAATAAATATAATTTCGGTCTCTTATGGAGATACCAAGAATAATATTATAAAGAAGCATGATTAAGAGTGCACCGTAGAACAAGCCATGGCCAATCATATCGTCACTGAGCACATCAATCCACTCAGATTCATGCCAAAGCTTCACAGGGAACTGTAAATAACTGCTTGTTTTAACATGAAATAAAATTGCGCTGATATCCTCTGGGTTATCAATGTCTATATAATAGCGCCTATGGTTATAGTCACGTTGATCAAATGGTAACTGACGTCCATAATCTTTTTCAACAACCACCTCTTGATTCTTATTAATAAAGAAGACTGTAAAGGCATCAAGCTGAGGCTTACCAATCTCGATCAGATTCATACTATCTTGGTGACCATCTATAAAAGCTTTTAATAAATCCTCTTCAATAAGGAACCAATAAGAGGCACCATCAAGAGAGCCCGCATAATCGGTATTTACATAACGCTCAAAGCTTACATCACCCGATTGATAAGAAGATAAGAAGGCTGGTATATCTTTTGCCTCACTTCTATAAACCATAATCTCATTGTTCAGATCATAGCCACTTTCTTCTCTAATTGTTGTGGTCTGAAATGGTATTTGCAAAAGTCCTACTGCCGCAATTGCAACCCATAATATCACACTAGATAGTATTAACAATTTTTTTTGTATCTTTCATGTACATCACCTTGTTTCATATTCCGTCTATAAATATTGATCTAATTCTATAACTATTGATCTAACTCTATAACAATTTCATCACCATATGTGACGCCATCTAATAATTTCAATTTGCCATCTGTTGAGAAATCCTTTGGCATAAAGCCATTAATAGGTTTTCTGCCTCCCAGTCTTTCAAGATGTCTAAGGGTATAAGCTATAAAGCCACTACATGTTATATCTGTCATTTTGGTTGGTATATAGAGATAGCGTCCAACTAAAACTTCAAAAATCATTTTCCATTCGCCCGGATTTGGTAATCCCTCAAGTTCAGTCAAGATGCTTTTTATTGTAGCAACGTCTTCTGGTGTAGCTTCTTTTGAACAACGTCTTATTGCATACATAGGTGGTATATAAGGTTTGACATCATCACCATATGTTTTTAGTCGCTCCTCAAGGTTAACAACTTTTGGGCCCGTGATATGTTTACCATTTAGCAAATCCGGCAGGTTGGTTAATGCAGTCGCTTCATAAAGCAATGGATAATCAAATTCATCAAATCTAACAACCATAGCACAATGGGACCATTTGGACCCTTCAAGTTTCTCAACCAACTTACTCATTTGATATTGTCCTGAAAATAATACGAGGTCACCAGTCTTTAAGCTTGGTGCCAATTTAGAATAGGCTTCTTTTTGCATCAATAAATCCTCCCCCCCAGAATCTTTAGTCTCTAGTACAAAAGTCCTAAGTGTATTATAACGCATTTTTATAATGTAAGAAAGAGCTTATAACACCATTAGGCGTAAAAAAGACAGCATTTAGAACAAATGCTGTCTTAGTTAATTAATATTGTATGCAATTAGGCCATTTCAACCTGAACACTATTTTCTTCAGGTTTGTAAATCTACATCACAGAATCCAAATAAACCTTACTAACCCTCAAACTCTCAAGCGGATCATCAGTAAACCTATCTTGCTCAACGGCTGCATACTTAACACCAGCTGCCTTTGTCGCTTCAATAATCTCAGGCCAGTTAAGGTTGCCATTGCCAATCTCAGCAAACTGTTGCTCGTCTTTTACAATCCTCATATCTTTGAAATGAACTATGCCCATATTTCCAGAGACCTTCTTAATCCAATCGACAGGGTTGGCGCCACCTGCTTGAATCCAGTATGTGTCTATCTCAAGTTGAACACATGTATCATCAAACTTCTCTAACAAGATTTGTAGCCAAGGTTTGCCATCTGCCTTCTCAAATTCAAACTTATGGTTATGATAAACAAGGGTAAGACCATGCTCTTTTAGATCTCTACCTATCTTGTTGCAACGTGATGCAAACTCATCAAGGTGCAAAGCATCTCTCATCGGTTCAGGCATAGACCCAATCCCCCCCATATACTCGCAATTCCATAGTTTGTGGACTTCAATAACCCAGTCAATATTCTCTTCAATGTATTCCAAACCAAAATGTGTCGCACAGATATCCAGTTGTAATTCATCAGCTGCTTTTTTATAGATAGTCGCCAAGTCAGGTGTTACTTCTCCTACTCCAGATACCTGAATGGCTGTGTAGCCCATATCTTTCACTTGTCCTAATACTTCAAATATTTCTTTTTCACTTTTGCCATTTAGCAAGTCTCTAAGTGTAAACAATTGTGCTGCAATAATTAATTCACTCATTTTCTACCTCTTTTCCTCTAGTAATCTTTATCCCTTATTTCCTATGTCGTTGTTTCCTCTGTCGTTACCACCTTTTTCATATCAAAAACTTCATCCATATCACTTGAAGCATATGTTCCAAGCACCAATTCAGTGGCCCTAATGGCATCATCAATTGTCACCATAGGTTCAAGACCGCCAAGAATTGCTTTGTAGATGTCCTCTATGCAATAAAGGTGACTCATGCCCCCCCAATAAGACTTCTCGCCTTTTTTTTGAAGACATCTGATGCCAGACACTCACTCACACCATCTTTGACCAAATATAATTGTTGGTCAAGCAAACGTAATTGGCCCTTCTCAAAGACAAATTCCAATTCTACATTACTATTGGTACCATAGGAGTTGGTGCCATAGAAGCTACCCACGCCACCATTCTCATAATAGAATGTTGCCATGGCCGTGTCTTCCACTTCAATGTTCTCATGGGTATTGTTCGTAACAACACCTTTGATACCAATCACTTTACCACCAATGTATTCCATCAAGTCTAGTGTATGGATTGCTTGATTTATGAGCAAACCGCCACCTTCATATTCAAGGTGCCCACGCCATGGTGAGTCATCGTAATAGCCATCTTTTCTTGACCAAGTCACAAGACCTTTCGACGCAATAAAGGCACCTAGTTCACCTGACGCAACCAAGTCAACCATCTTTTTAGTCGTAGGGTTAAAACGATTTTGAAAAGTCACACCTATGGTCAAATCACAATCCTCTGCCACAGTTCTAAGTTCATCAAGACTCTCAAAATCAATACCAACTGGTTTTTCAAGTACCACATGTTTGCCTGCCTCAAGTGCTTCAATAGCCATAGGTACATGCAAGTAATGAGGCGTCAATATATGAACAAGATCGATGGTATCATCTCTTAACACTTTCTTATAATCTGTCAACCACCTACACCCTTGCTCTTCTGCAACACTCTTAACCAAGCCTTCATCCAAATCACAGACCACCCTAAGCTCAGAAGTCTCCAGTGCATTAATGGCATCTAGATGGACTGATACTATAGTGCCACAACCAATAATTCCAATTCTTATCTTTTCCATAGAAACTCAACTTCCTTTCTGCGACTTCATATGAATGACTGCCTCTTTAATTTCTACATATCAGTGGCTGCCTTTAACGTCTAGGACTACTTCCTTAGTTTCTTTCACATAATCAGAAGCTTTAATCTTCTCTTGTAGCAAGTCATAATACTGATTACCATCTATAGGAAGGTCAACCCAACCATCAATCCATGTGGACATATGTATGGCATTGGACAATGACAAACCTCGAACACCTTCAACACCAGGTGAAAGTTGGTCAATTTCCTCACGCTCATCTTCTTGAACTTGGGATTGAGCTTCACTTTTTAGAATGTTATCAACGAAGTCTTGCATAATACCTACATGGGCTGTTTCTTCACCGGTCACTGGTATGTCACATTTCCAGTTCTCAGGTGCCTTAAAAGATTCCTCAGTCGTTCTAGTATATTCTAATAGGCCAACCCTATTTCTATAGAAGGTAATCTTATTGTCTTCAACCACCAATTTGCCATTATCTGCTGATATTTCTAGGCGGTTGGTACCTGGTGCTTCACCTGTTGATGTGATAAATGTTCCCGTCGCACCATTTTCATATTCAAAATACGCCGTCACATCATCTTCCACTTCTATGGTATGGTATTGGCCATATTTGGCGAAAGCACGAACTCTTTTTGGCAAACCACATAACCACTGAATCAAGTCAATTTGGTGAGGACATTGGTTAAGCAAAACACCACCACCTTCACCTTCCCATGTTGCACGCCATCCACCAGAATCATAGTAACGCTGAGATCTAAACCATGTTGTAATAACCCAATTAACACGGATCAATTCACCAAGTTCCCCCCCTGACTGAATCATTTCTCTAACTTTTTGGTAGACAGGGTTGGTTCTTTGGTTGTACATAATGGTAAAGACTTTATTTGTCTTGTTTGCCACAGCGTTCAATTCTTCAACTGCTTTGGTATAAACCCCCCCTGCAGGTTTTTCAATCAAAGTATGAAGGCCTGCATTCAGTGCTTGAATCCCCCCCATAGTAGGGTGGTCGTAGTGAGGTGTTGCAATTAAGACAGCATCGCACTGACCGGAAGCAATCATTTCATCATAGGATCCAAAGTAATGAATGCCATCACCAAAGGCATCTCTAGCACGTTCAATTCTGTCCTCTCTAATATCACATATACAAGTCAACTCACAACTTGTCACAGCACCTTCGACTAATTTTTGGGCATGGGATGAGCCCATATTGCCTACACCAACAATTCCTAATCTAACTTTATCCATTCCTAACATCCTCCAATATTTTCTTCAAGCTATCATGAGCCAATACGAATTTACTTACATCACTTTTCTCTTCAAACTCTGGCACTTCTCCATCCCCCCCTTCAAGGTCATCAAAACCATCAAAATGTCCTAGATGAGGTTCAAGTGACAGGAATCCATGGTAATCTCTTTTATGTAGGTCCGATATAATCTCTGGAATATGACCATCTCCAAAGCCAGATGGCACAACCTTACCACTTTCCATAAGGGCATCCTTAATATGATAGTAGATGGTATAATCTTTCAACATCTCATAAGCATGAGGGTAAGTCTCCACACCACATTGGACATAGTTGGCAGGGTCAAAAATCAACTTGAAATTGTCACCACCAAATTGTTCATAGAGATCAAGGCAACGCTCAGCCTCGTCACCGTATATATCCTTTTCATTTTCGTGAAGGAGAACAATATCACTACCAGCTACATAGTCACACATAATTTTCATCCTTCTCATCACTTCATCTCTATGACTAACTTCTGAACCTTTTTCCATAAAAAAAACTAAACAAGCGGATGTACTTGGCCCCCCCAAGAATCTTAGTAATCTCGACGGTATGTTTGAATAAGTCAAAATGAGCTTCAAAATCATCTGTGATTTGAATCTTACCTATTGGCGATCCTATAGCAGACACTTTGATACCTTGCTTATCAATTGATGCTTTTATTTCCTTAACTTCTTCTACGGTGTATTCAACAATACCTTTACCGTTAACACCACGAATCTCAATATATGCCATGCCAAGCTTCTTAACTTCCTTTAGCTGAATGTCAAATTCAGGGCTTATTTCATCAGAAAATCCACTAATTACAAATTCACTCATTACACCTTATCTCCTTTAATCAAAGTGATATCATAAGAAGCTTATGGCTTCTAAGTATCATTTAGTATATAATTAATTATAGAAGGTTTAGCTTAATAAACCATGGTACATCTTGTCAAATACATTGCAAATATTGTGATTGGAGTTCTTGTATGAAAGCAATAGATAATTACACACCCGACAGTCCGTTGAACTGCTTCCAGACTTTGTCTGATAAATGCGAGGTTCAAATCCATCTCCATGACATTTACGAAATATACCAAGCCATCTCCCCCCCGAACATAAGGTATTTCGTTGAAGGTCATTCCTATAGGATGAAGCCAGGTGACCTTGTCATCACATCAACCAGCGAGATACATAGGCCAATGACAGTGGATGAGAATCCCTATGAACGGCGTATTATCCAGTTCAAACCTTCCTTAATCAATACCTACAACGACCTTGATTATAACCCCCCCTTGGATATATTTACTGATCGAACTTCTGGCACATCCAATATCATATCCTTGAGTGATGAAGATAAGCACATGTTTGATTGCTCTTATCATGATATGGCACGCTTAATCAGTGAAGGTTCTGACAAAAACCTCTATAAAAGTCGCCTTATTTTAACCGACTTACTTGTAATGATAGAAGGACTGTATAAACAAACATCAACTAAGTCAGCAACCATTACTGTTGACCCAAGAATAGAAAAAGTGATTGCCCACCTGGACAATCACTTCGTCAAATCTTTTAATTTGGATGGTCTTGCAAAAACCTTTATAATGGATAAATACTATTTAAGCCATCTCTTCAAAGAAAATACTGGCTTTACTCTAATGGACTATATCCAGTCCAAGCGTATACAGTTAGCCAAATCTCTTATGGCTAAAGTAGCTAATGATCATGAAGCCCATCTCTCTATCAATGAGATTGCCAACGAATGCGGTTATGAAGATTATAGCAATTTCTTCAAGACTTTCAAAAAGCTTGTGAATCAATCACCCAAGCAATACATGAGTAGTCTCTCTTCATAACTCACTATAACCTTATGTCATAACTCAACTCACTTCGTTTCACTCTATATCTTACTATATAGAGCTTTATCGCCTCGAGTGAGCATGCCTTGGCGTATATTTTGCCAATACCTTTACAGGTCTAGCATGATATAGACCTCTCCTACTATATAATCTATATAAACTTACCAAGCAGTAAGTTGAAACAAAGGCCACACTGCCTGGAATCAACCAGGGAAAGCCATAGTTTGATAAAGGCATACTGCTTAGGGTCTTATCAATCATACCTCCAAGGAATCCCGCTTCTCTAACACCTTGAAGTAAGCTAATTGAAAAGGTTGTTGCTAGTGTAACTTTATAGACAATCGGTTTACTTATATATCGATCAAATAGTATAAATAAAATCAGTAATATGGCAATAGGATAAACCACCACTAAGATTGGTCCGGCCACTGTCATAATACCATCTACGCCAAGGACAGCTATAAATGCACTGGCTACACACATAATAATAACACTGACTTCATACTTGATTTTGTTATTGGTAATATCAGCAAAGTACTGGCCAATAGTGGCAACCAATCCAACACTTGTTGTCAAACATGCAAAGCTAACACCTATACCAAGCATCCAGGTCCCTGTTCTTCCAAGTAGCAGACTCGAGATAATAATAGTTAAGCTTGTCTTTGACACATCGTCTGATACAACCCCCCCTGTGGCTGTACTGCCTAGATACATTAGACCACCATACACAAGAGCCAATCCAAGCGCTGCAATGCCACCAGCAATAATGGCCATCTTGATTTGGTCCTTTTCTTTGTTATAGCCTTTTTCCCTAAAGGCATTAAGGACAATGCCACCAAATATAATGGCTCCAAGAGCGTCCATGGTTTGATAACCACCGAGAAACCCAGTAGAGAAACTGCCTTCAACTAGAGCCACATCTGCCGCTCCAACTGGTGTCACAATACCTTTGACAATAATTGTCCCCCCCAGCATCAGAACAAGGACTGGTGTTAAGTATTTACCAATACGGTCCACAATACCAGTTGGTTTTATAGCAAGAGCAATAGTGATACCAAAGAATATAAGGGAAGCCAGTACTGGTGAGAAGTCTTCAAAGAACATGTTAAAGCCCATCTCGTAAGTTGTAGCACCCGTTCTAGGTATAGCTACAAAGCCCAAAGTCAAAGCAACCACGACTGAGAACGCAATAATTACGCCCTTTCCAACTTTTGGCTGAAATTTCTTCAGACCTTCACCACCAATAACTGCTGCGAAGATTCCCAGCAATGGTAGGCCTATGCCAGTCATAAAGAAACCTATGGCTGCAATCTTCCAATCGCTGCCAGCTTCAATCCCTATCTGTGGAGGGAATATAAGGTTGCCTGCACCAAAGAACATTGCAAAGAGGGCCAAACCAATAATTATACTGTCTTTCATCTTATTCTTCATAATTTCCACCATTTCTAGTCAAATGCACGATTATTTAATCCAATTGTACCATCAAAAAAGAGCCATAGCAATGCATCGCTATAGCTCTCAAACTCTTTAATGTGCTGAAGTGGTCGTATTTTTACCAATATTTTCAATGATGAAAACCGACCAAACTTCATACACAATATTTTCTTGTATTATATTAATATCACACTATTATTTCCTTAACTAACTTTTTTTGCTTAAAGCTCAACAGAATGTCCCATACAGTCAAATATACCTTCAACAACAGGCTTTCCATCACTAATGCCACTCACAGCCGCCGTATAAGCTCTAGTCACAAAGGCTTGTGGTCTAAAACCAAAGACAACTGTATCCCCCCCAACTTGACACTCGTTTCCAGGCTTAAGCATGGCATAGTAATCAATATTGTCTCTGTGAACTTGGTCCCAATGGACCTTTGCCTTAACCTCGTGTGTTTCCTTATCACCTATTAGCACTTTAACCGGATAGCCTTTTGGACCACCAGCTATACAGACATACAAACCACCGCCATAGGCATAAGCATGGTCTTTGAAATGATGACTCACCTCACTGACATAAACCATCCCTGGTATCTCTGGCAAGTCTTCATAAATATGAGCTGGTGTTGTGCCAGTGATGCCATGACCTGGCTCCACATGTGTCCCACCGTGTTGGCTGAATAACTTCAGGTTGTCTGTGGATGTGTTGCCTGGTGCGTTGATGACATCACAACACATACCTTGACCTTCAATAATCTCTTTGGCAATCTCAAGAGCTTTGAAGTTAGGTGTCGCCTTAGTACCTTCAGTGCCATAGACATCATAGGTAACACATGGAAAAGCTGTTACACCTACCACCCTAACGCCTCTCAGCAACCTGATTTCTTCCAAAGCATCCTTCAATTGACTCACCCATATGCCACTGTCCTGACCCGGTAAAAACATATTGTCAGGGTGGGCGATCTTAATCAAGATATCTTGTACACAGTTTTGCTTAATAGCCGCTTCACTTATCCACTGAGCCATCTGCAAACTATAGATTGTCCACAGTTCAGGTTTCATAGTCATTACACTGTTTATCTCATTACGTGGTATCTGACTTAAATGTCCAACATGACCAACAGGCAGACCATGTCTATGAAGTATCTTAGCACCCATTGCTGATACAGCTACCGTTGAATCAATACCTGCTTCAAGAGCCGCCTTCACAGCTACAGGATTCCGACTAATCTGCTTGGTCATGTAGTAAGTTCTAAGCTTATATTGCTTTGCTTCTTTAGCCAAAATTGCCGCATTGCTTTTGATAACATCGATATCAAGGACGTAAGAGTTGGCTGGTATTTTTCCACTTTGGTGGAGCATAATCGATGTATCTACTAACGGTTTGTTTTTCTTTTGAATTTTGCTTAAAAACATTTAAAGTCACACTCCTCATAATCCTTACATCAGAAAACACATTCTTGCCTTTTATCCTTTTAGTCCACCAGAACGAATACTATCTTGAACTTGCTTACTCAATATCACATAGATGAGTATTGCTGGTAATGCAGCAATCAATAGTGATGCACCAATTGCACCCCCCCAATCCGTCTTATATTGACTGGTAAATGACATGATACCAACTGTCAATGTCCTATAGACCCTAGAATTAATAAAGGTCGTCGCAAACATCAGTTCATTCCACGTCTTAAGGAATGTAAATATGGCCACCGTGGCCATTGCTGGTTTTAGCAAACTCATAATAATCATGAAGAATGTTTGATAGATGTTACACCCATCAATTAAGGCCGCTTCTTCCATTTCTTTTGGAATACTCTCTAAGAATCCATTGAATATGAAAATGGCCATAGGAAACGAAAAGGCTGTATATGGTATTAATAAGGCCCAATATGTGTCAATCAGCTTCACTGTATTAAGTACAATGAATAAGGGTAATAATACTGCATGTAAAGGTACCATGATACCAAGTAGAAACAGAATTAGCACTGGCCTACTTAACTTCCACCGCATCCTAGTTATACCATACGCCGCCATAGCAGATAGTATACACGTTACAACAATCACCACAGCAGTTATAAATGTGCTGTTAAGTAAGTAGCGCATTACATCACCATTGGATAGGGCTGCTTGGTAGTTGTCAAACTTCAAAGTCTCAGGAAGACCAAGCACATTGCCTGCGAATATTTCTACGTTATTTTTAAAGGAAAATGTAATGAGCCAATACAATGGAAAGAGTTGAATGACCATAAAAAACAGTAAACCCCCCCCATGGGTCAGTATGTTACTTAATTTTCTCGATATACCATATTTCTTCTGACTTATTTTCTCAATATTGTCCATCATATGCCTCCCTAATATGTGATGTCATCGGTTTTCATAAACCTTTGTATCAGAACTGTGAATATAAGGCATTCAATAACAATAAACACTGCCATACTGGAGCCATAACCATAGAGATACTTGTGGAAAATCGTACTAATCATCAAGGTGCTTGGCACCTCAGTTGCATGAGCTGGGCCACCGCCGGTTAATACAAAAACCATATCAAAAGCCATCATAGAACCAACCACAGCAAAGACCACGCAGACCCTAAGAACAGGTTTCATTAGTGGAATCATTATTCTATAAGCAATCTGAAAAGGTGTTGCACCATCAATGACTGCTGCTTCTCTTAGTTCTTCTGGAATAGATTTGGCTGACGCATACATGAGTAACATATGATAGCCTATCCATTGCCACACAATAGGAATGAACACACTTACAAGAGCCGTGTCCATGTCTCCAAGCCACGTTCTCTGCAAGCTTTCAAGACCAATGGTTTCCAAAATCACATTGAGTAGTCCTAGGGTCGGATGGTATATCCGTTGCCATAGAAGACCTATGACAACGGATGATAACATAACTGGAATAAAATATACTGTTCGATAAATACCTTCACCTTTAACACCTTTTGCCAAAATCAGGGCAAACATTAATGCTATGGGTAGTTGGATAAACACTGAGAAGAATGCTAATACCAGTGAATTGCCAACGGCTTTTAGAAAGCCATCTTGGGTATTGGTAAATAACCTTATGTAATTGGCAAATCCGATGAACTTGCTTTCACCAATGCCATCCCATGACAGGCCACTGTAATATAGGGAAACTATCATTGGAATGATAACAATCCCTACAAATATGACTAAGGCTGGTAATACAAAAAAATGCAATGGCTTTTTTTATCTCTCAGTACTTTATCCATGTCTATTCACTCTTTTCATTAATTGTTTGCATCTCTTTTACAAAATCTTCTGGTGTACGAATACCAGCGAAGATCTCTTGTACCAAGTTCAAGTGAAGCTGTGCGTCTTCACCTACAAGGAATGTATCCCATGCTAGTGTAAAGCCTTCTGCGTCTTTCACCATCTCTAGCGCTTCTTTGGTAACTCTGTCAACACTTGACTCATCAAAATCAGCTTCATATACTGGAAGACCTGTACCTGCTTCATAACCTCTTCTAGACATTTCTGTTGCAATGAATTCAAGGGCTCTAACAACCTCTTCTTTGTGTGGTGTGTTTGAGTTAGCCATATAGACATCTATTGAACCACCTAGATACTCAGAATCACTAGCACCGCCACTAAGAACTGGGAATTTTCTTGCTACGGCTTTACCTTTGATTGGATACTCGTCCATCTCAAGCTCACCTGCAAGCCATGTTCCTTGTAACATCATTGGCACATCACCTTGTTTAAACATTGCTACAAAATCATCATAGCCAAGGCCCATAGCGCCATCAATGAAAGCTTCTGCTTTAACCAGCTCATCAAGCTTAGTGGCTGCATCTAACATCTCTGGTGTGTCATATGATCCGTTACCAGCTAGTGTTGCATTAACAGCGTCTGCACCTGCAGTACGAAGTGCCAATACATTGTGGTAGAACATTGATGTCCAACGGTCTTTGGCACCTACACCAATTGGACCAACACCATTAGCTCTAAATACTTCTACAGCTTCAAGTAACTCTTCATAAGTATCTGGAACCTTCACATCATATTGCTCAAACAATTCAGTGTTGCAATAGAATACTGCATACCACATGCTGTATGGTAACGCGTATGTACTACCATCAAATTGAGCATATGTGGATGCACCTTGATACATTGTGTCTAGTGTCTCATCACTTAGGTAATCATCAAGTGGTAATAACTTGCCAGCTTCTACAAAAGGCTCCATAAAACCTGCGCCCCCCCAACCATAGATTAGGTCTGGTGCTTCATTGGCTGCCATAGCTGTTTTAAGCTTCATCTTATAGTTCTCAACATCAAAACCTTCTCTGACAATCTGTACATTTGGATTGGCTGCATTCCATTCTTCAACGATTGGTCTAATAACCCTTGAATCTTCATCACTGGCCATAACGTCCCACATCGTCAGTGTAATTGGCTCATCACTAGTAGCTTCTGTACTAGCGCCTGCTTCATCACTTGCACCCTCAGTCGCTTCTGCTTCTGTAGATGTTTCAGTGACTTGGTCTGCATTCCCACATGCCCCCCCAAGTGCCAGTACCATAATCAGTGCCATCAATAGACTTAACATTTTTTTTCAATTTCATGTAAAACTCCTCCTTTGATTTGGTTGTTTAGCTTCTAGATAAAAGTATAGAATCTTCTAGACCAAATCAGAATAGATTCAATTGACACTAATCTTAGATGAATTGACAACCAGTGTCTTTCGGTAATCCGTAATGGATATACTCATGTATTTTTTGAAGGCATAACTCAAGTAATTAGGATCTTCTATGCCAACCTCTGAGGCTATTTCATAATTTTTAAGGTTTGTTGTTTTCATTAATGCCATGGCTTTTTTGATTCGGCGCTCGATGAGGTAGACATTAAAGTTCTCTCCAACTTCTTTTTTTGAACTTACGGCTTAAATGACTTGTATTAATATAGAGTTTGTCAGCAATAGATGTTAGGGAAAGGTCACTACTGTCTATATGACTTTCAATAATATTCAGCACTTCTTCAATGGTATCTGAATAACGTCTAGCAACCACTTCCTCGTCACGTTCTTTGTTTAACGTCCTTTGGACTAACGCTTCCTCCAAAGACTTAGCTCTATCCATATCTTCTTTCACTTCGTGAAGCGCGCATAGAATTTCTTGTCTGTTAATCGGTTTGCTCAAATAATCAAAAACCCCCCCTACCTTGATACTTCTTTTGGCATAATCAAATTCATCATGGCCGGTCAAAATTAATATATAACATTGATTGGTCATTGCTTTGATCATCTTAGCTGCTTCAATACCATCTAGTATAGGCATACATATGTCCATTACAATAATATCTGGCATCTTATTATTACTGGACAACCATTCAATTGCTTCTTGTCCATTCTCTGCCTCTTTTACAATATGACACCCTACATCTTCCCAATTGATAACACGCTTAAGGTGTTCTCTAACCAGATGTTCATCGTCCACCAACATCACTCTGAGTTTTCTAGACATTTTCATCACCCCCCCTTTTAAGCATAATTTCAACACTTGTTCCTATGCCTTTTTCACTCTTTACAGTGACGACATCCTGATTGCCCGAATAGATTCTAAGCCTCTCCATTGTCCCAGCCAGACCAAAACCCCCCCTACCTTTGCCTTGTGTTGCTTGAAATAACTGCTCAGGTGTCATACCTGCACCTGTATCCTCAACACATATCACAACCTCTTCACCTTTAGCCATAGCTTTTATACGAATCAATCCTTTTTTTTGCAGTTGGTTTAAGCCCATGGTAGAGGGCATTTTCAACCAAAGGTTGTAACATTAGCTTCAGCACTGGCTGATTAGCAAGAGACTCATCAACACTACATTCATAATCGAATAACTTGGGGGGGTACCTAATTTTTTGTATCAATAGATAATGTCTTACCATCTCAAGTTCTTCTTTTAGATTTATCACTTCGTTTCCTTTTGAGAGACTTAACTTATAGAATTGCCCCCCCAATGAGGACATAATCTCGTAGACCCTATTGTGGTCTTCCATCAGTGCCAAAGCACAGACAGAATCAAAAGTATTATAGAGAAAATGAGGTTTTATCTGAGCTTGAAGGGCCCTAAGTTCTGCCTTACGCTTCACTTTTTGCTCTTTACCAAGGGCATCAAAGAGTCCTGCAATATCCACCATCATCCTGTTGTAGCCATCTTGTAGCTGTTTGAATTCAGGATAGTTAGAATCAAGGAATACATGATTCTCTTTAGATTTGTGGTATTTGGACATGACACCAGTAAGTTTCTCAATAGGTCTAGTAATTCTAGAAGCCATTATTGCTGACCCGACAAAGAGAATCAAACCATTAAATAAGACCATAGCTATGGCCATATAGTTAAGTTGGCTGTAACCTTTATCTAGAGCCACCATCTCCGTAACAGAGGTTATGGTCACATTGAATCTGTCTATCTGGTGCTGGTTTACATGAAAGGACTCACCTTCCTTGTAGAAGTCTGTATCCATTTCCTCCCCCCCAATATAGACCCCCCCATTTTTATCTTGAATAAAAACACTAACCCCCCCGTACTGACTAACCACATCTTCATAGACATCTATTAAGAATGACTCTTCCACATTAATAACCAAGAGGCCAATAGGTAGCTGAGTATCTAGATCATTAACAATACGCATACAAGATATCACTTGTTCATCTGGATGATTGTAGAAGAAGTCATCGCCATTAACCGTGAAGGTCGAACCACCTTTTAAGTCATTGACCTCTTTATACCAATTGGCACTATCCGTAAAATTAACCAGAGCTCTTTCGTTTGCCTCTAGGTCTGTTAATCTATCACTAAGGAGTTTATTGCCTTCCAAATCAATAAGGTAAATAGAAGATATTTCAAGAAAATTGTTCATCAGCTCATGGAGAAACCATTCGGCATTACGTTGATAAAGAATACGACTGCCACCATTGCCATACCTTAAGTAGGATTGGATTGATGAATCTGATAGTATGATTTTTGAATAGTTGTTGATGGTATGGAGTTCCTTCTCAAGCTGATTGCTAATAGACTGTAATGTTTGCATACTTGAAGACCTTACACTTTCTGTAAGGTTATTACGATAGATTTGTTGATAAACAGATGTGCTTGCCACAGTGGATAGGACAAACAAAAGACTGTAAAACAAAAGGAGCCTTAGCCTTATATTCAATTCAACCACCCCCCCATACTTTGCCCACAATACATGTTCTTAACATCTATTGTAGATTAAATAGGCTCACAGTCTTACCTGAAATATACGACCAAAACTCCTGAATTATTCTACTTTTACTAACTGAACTTATTGCCAAACTTTTACTTTTTTTTGATGATTTACCCATTAGAAGATCAATGGTTTCACTAATAGCCTTGTACCCCCCCTCATTAACATCATCAATGCCAAGAACCGCTGTTTCTATTGGGCATCTGCCATCACCAGCTCGATTAATAATATAAGGGACAATCTTTGTCACTTCTGTCTTAATACCATAATCTTTGGCCAGTTCATAAGCAGCCTCACTCATAATCGGTGTTGTAATTCTAACCGCTCCAATAAGCTTGGCAAGAATCACAGCTCCCCCCCTGCCCACAATCCTATCAATGACAATCAAAGGCGTATCTGAAGGACCATACAAACGATAATAATCGAGCAAAGGTTTCACCCCCCCTTTATCTTTTGAGGTAAAGATAGGTGTTTCCTCATCTGTACGATAGATGACGCATGTGCAATCCTCATAGAAACGAAACATCTTAGTCATAGCTTAGGACCTCATCCTTTTTAGCGAATCGTGTAAGTGCTAATACAAGTATCGGTACAAGAACTAACTGAATGACCATACCTGGTAGGCCGGCAGCAAACATAGCCACATTACCAAATATTGGCGGTAACTTAACCTCAAACAATCTAAGGGCCAAATTGATTGTCCCAAGTTCCACAACACGTCCAAGGACCATTGCAACAACCAATGATACATAGACATTCAACTTCTTACTATAAACCATATAACCAGCAACAAAGCCATACACCATCATTTCAAAGAACATAAAGATAGCTATAGGCATAGGTGGCATTCCAAGAATAACCCCCTACGAGAATAGTTGCCGCAGCAATCAGCATGCCGCTAATCGGCCCAAGGATCATTGCCCCCCCTATAAGCACTGGCAAGTGAATTGGTAAAAAGATGCTTCCAGCACCAGGCCCTCCAACCATATGGAATGCTTGAGGCAGAATAATTCCTAGAGCGATAAAGAATGCTGTATACGTTAATTTTCTTGTTGTCATAAATGTTCCTCCCATTTCTTTAACTTTTCAGTTAATACACACCAACACATCTTACCCTATAGAGTATACTCGAAGTCAAGAAAAAAAGTGGTTACAGACGTGTAAAAGTGGTTACAGAAAAGTTAAAAGGCAAAAAAAAGAAAGAGGCCAAAACCTCTTTCTTATATGAATCATATTAAATTCCAATTTAACTTCTTCTTTTAATTAAACCACCTAGGACTATTAAGAATGATCCAGTAGCCATATGTGCTTCGAATGGAATGCCCCCCCCTGTTTGAGGTAGTGCATCGTCTTCAATATCTAATAGAACATCTGTACTGTCATCTTCTTCAAAAAAAAGTAATTGTTGGAATAGCCTCTGGGATTGGGTCTTCCTCAATCTCTTCCTCTGGCTCATCAACTGCTACTTTGACTTTTCTATTTGGTGTTTCTGGTTCTTCTGGTGTCTCTGGCTCTTCTGGTGCCTCCGGCTCTTCTGGCGTCTCTGGTTCTTCTGGCGTCTCAACATCCGCATAATAGAAAGTCAGATGACTGATTCTTTGAATGACACCTTGATTATTATAAGATGGTGATACTATTTGGCCAGACTCTGAAGATACATCAATCAATTCTCCAGTTGTTGCAGATTTCACAAACACGTATTTGATGTCATAACCACTGTCAGATGGTGTATTAGTCCAGTTGGCAACAGTACCATTTTCAGTAAAGGATACTTCAAAACCACCAACCCTATAGTTATTGTTAATGTCTTCAATTTTGAATGACTCTAATGCCAAAACATATAATGGCAAATCTCTATCATTGAAATAAGCATTGCTTGGCGCAAAAATTGTCTCAACACTTGCCATGGCAATAGGCTCTTCATCTATTTCTATTTCTTCTTCTACTTTTTCTTTAGCTTTTGGCGCTTCTTCTGTTTTTGGTTCTTCTTTTGCTTTAGGTTCTTCTTCGGACTTTACTTCGTCTTTAACTTTAACTTCTTTTACAGCTTTTGCTTCTTCTTTATTTTCTGACTTACCTTTACTCTCATTCTTATCGTTTTGATTCTTGCTATTTTTTTTCGTCATTCTTGTTATCATTCTTTTCATTTGTAACTTCACAATTATTGTTACCTTTACCGTTGCCATTACCTGCATATACTGGCATTGTCATTGTAAGGATTAGGACAAAAATCACTATAATATTCACGTTTCTCTTCATATTAATTCTCCTAGTCAGTCGTATTACATATATAGTACTATAGTCCTATTAATTTATCAACCTTTTTCGGGATATTTTACAATAAAAAGGCGCTACCGCTTTCGCAAGTGCGCCTTATCTTACTCGTCATATCCATGTGTTTGACAATTAGTGGAAATGATTGATACTCCAGCAAATTACTTGTCCACCTATCATTAATTCCATTAACCTTTGATGTTCTAACTTAGGTTCGAAGTGCTCCAACTCATCAAGTCTATGAAAGTCATCACAAAGTTCCTGGTCCATTCGCATTTGATTATAAGTTTCCATATGTTCTCTCATAATAAAACCTCCTGTCAAGTCACTGGATTGATACGCCACTAAAACTAATTTTACGCCCCCCCAGATCTGAACAGAATATGACTCTATTATGAACTATTTGTAACCTCTATGACACTTGGTGATAATCATCATTCTTTCACCAACAAAGTATCCCAAATGATCACTGACATTTCGCCTCGTGTAACCTTTTTGGCTGGATCCACATTATCACTTGATGGTATAACTCCTAATGCTTTTGCTCTATTAATATAATTGTATGGCCAATCTCCCGTTAGTTCTTCCTGTTTGCCAAGGGCATTGACCATTATGGCCACAACTTCTGCATAGGAAATATCATCAAGAGGCTTAAATGTCATGTCTGGATAGCCTTGAATCAATTTGAGCTTGTAAGCATTTTGTATAACATCTGCTGCCCAGTAACTGGCCTGAACATCTGTGAAATCTCTTGGATCTCCATCAACTTCCACACCTTCATAGCCAAGTATTCTAACAGTCAATGCTGCAACCTCAGCCCTCTTGATTGAATTGTCTAGTCTTAGAGATCCATCTTCATAGCCTCGTAAGATGCCAAGTATTCTTAATTGATTGCCTGCATAACTTTCTTCATTGCTTGCGCCACGTACAACCAAGGTGTTGGTAACCAGCACACTGAAAATCAACAGCAAAATTAGAACTTTTCTCATTGTTTTTTCTTTTTTTATCATTCTCTCATCCTCTTATTCTCACCATATCAATAAATAAAGACACTTGAATCATCAAGTGCCTTTATAGTATAGCATCAAATAATAGTCGCTTCTATATATATGTCAAGACTTAATACTTTTGTGACAATTTTTAAAGTAATGCTATTAAGCCAATTGCTTATAGTAAGTTTTGGTCTGAAATATTATGGTATGTAAGGTCAGATCCAACAGCTTGTTCATCTTCTGTCATACGTAGTCCGTAGAAAACATCAATCAACTTGTAGAGAACAAATCCAGCAATCAAAGCATAAACCACTGCAATCAATGACCCAGCAAGTTGTGACATGAAGTTTAGGTCTGCTACACCACCAAAGGCTTTACGTCCGAATATACCTGCAGCAATACCACCCCCCCAAGTACCATTGATACCATGTAGAGGCCAAACACCAAGAACATCATCAATCTTAAATTTACTTGTCTCAATTTCAAACATAACGATGAAAATAATACCCGCAACTGCACCAATCAAAAGTGCGGCAAGTGGATGCACCACATCTGATCCTGCACAGATTGCAATGAGACCAGCTAGCGCACCATTATGGGTGAAACCAACATCATTCTTAGAGAATAGGACACCAGCGATTGTACCACCTACCATAGCCATCAAAGAGTTGATTGCTACAAGACCTGAGATATCATTAAGGCTTCCGGCACTCATTACATTGAAACCAAACCACCCAACTACAAGAATCCAACTACCCAGTACTAAGTATGAGATATTGTTAGGGTGTGTATTAAAGTGACCAGAGAATCGACCTTTACGTTCACCAAGTAAAATAATGGCAGGCAGTGCTATCCATCCACCAATAGAGTGTACCACTACTGAGCCAGCAAAGTCATGGAATACACCGCCAAATACCGTTTCAAACATGGACCCTTCTTGGCCCATAAATGGAATGTTACCCCCCCACACCATTGATTCGAATACTGGGTATATTACCGCTGCTAGAGCAATTCCCGCGAATGTCTGTGCGTAGAACTTCATACGACCAGCAACACCACCTGATATGATTGCTGGAATACAGGCTGCAAAACCAACAAAGAAGAAGAACCTTACTAATTCATAGCCATTTTCAGCAGTATAGTTGGCAAGGTCTAAATAGAGAAACTTCCCATACGATAATGGTACCCAATTAAGAAATAAACCACCGTAACAACAGACCAATCAAAAATAATCTTGTTATAGGCGTTAACCTCGTTCTTTTTATTCACTGTACCTGCTTCAAGAAAAGCGAATCCTGCATGCATCGATAATATCATTACTGCACCAAGAAGTAGAAATAAAACATCATTTGCACTCATAGTATGCTCCTTATCCTAAAAGAATTATTCTTATTTTTGAATCCACATAGTGGGGGGGCCCAATCCCACTTGCATGCATATTTTTGCAATAAAAAAAAGTACCATAAAAAAAACACATAGGGAGTCCTATGTCTTATTTATAGCACCATTGCTTTCATATTGTACGCCTTTGTACATTCAATTCAGCTCTCATTATACATACATGGCGTATATTATGCAAGGTTAATCTTTTAATCTTTTAATCCATTAAAGGATTGAAGTGATTTGGTCGTATCTCTAACTATAAGTTCAACTGGTAGAACTTGAGATTTGATAGAAGTGTCTCCATCTACTTTCATTATCAGTACCCTCGCAGCTTCCATACCTTTTCTATAGATGTCTTGTCTTATGGTTGTTAAAGCAGGAAATGTATACTGGCAGATACTAAGGTCATCAAAGCCAATGACTGAGATATCTTCTGGTACCTTTTTGCCAAATTGGTGCATGGTCTTAATAAGGCCAAGGGCCATAATATCTGCTGTTGCAAACACAGCTGTAACTTCAATATAATCCTTCAGTAAGCGATGGCCCACTGTTGTTCCACCTCTAAAAGAAACATCATCAATAATAACCGGACAATGTAGGGGGGGGTCTAGCTTTACTTCATTAATAGCACGTTTGAACCCTATGAATCTTTTTGAGTTCACTTCTGTTTCACCAATTTCACCTGTAGCAAATGCAATGCGTTTATGGCCAAGAGAAATCAAGTGTTTGGTCGCAAGGTATGCACCCAGTTCGTCGTCTATCCCAATATTGTGAACACCATCTCTAACCTTTTCATAGCTATCAATCAAAACAATGGGCACATCCAAGGTCATAATATCTTCCCAGAACTTCTCATTGTAGTTGCCAAGAATGGCAATACCATCAAGCATCCGTTTGCCAACCAATTCAAGGGCATGGTCTGCTGATTTGATACAAGTAATTAGAATATCATAACCAAGCATACGCGCCTGATACTCAATACCACTGATCATCTCGCTATAAAATGGGTTGCCTTTTAGAACAGAGCTTGGTTGGCTATTTTCATAAACTTCTGGCAACATAATGCCAATCAGATTGGATTTACCAATTGATAAGCTTCTAGCTGTCATGTCCATTTTGTAGCTCAGTTCTTTCACTGAATTCAGTACTTTGACTCTTGTTGCCTCTGTTGTTTTGTTCGTCACATTATTAAGAACGTTGGAAACTGTGGCTACAGATACACCCGCATGCTTAGCAACGTCCTTCATAGTTGTCTTAGCCAAACTCTCACCTACTCACACCAATCATTTGATTTTACTTTAGCACTAATTGGTCCATTTTTCAATGACACGGCACATTTTGTCCATTACAATTGGTTTGGTTATATAATCATTGAAACCAATCTGATAGATTCTCTTCTTAACCTCAGATACAGCATCCGCCGTCATGGCCACTACAGGCAGATAGCTAAGAGACGGTTGTTGTCTTATAATGTCCGTCGCGAGATAACCATCCATTACCGGCATATGAAGGTCCATAAGAACCAAATCACACTCAAGTTTGCGCTCAAGTATCAAGGAAACAGCCATAGCACCATGGTCTGCAACGATAACGGTTGCACCTTCTGATTTTAATAACTCACATATAACTTCTTGATTGAGTTCATTGTCTTCTACAACCAATATTTTTTTTATCTCTTAATCGACCATGACCATAGTGCAATTCATTCCTGGTAAAGGTTTCTTCTTCTTTATCCACATTATGGGACAAATTCACGACAACATTGAATGTGCTTCCAACACCTGGTTCACTTTCAAGCCAAATCAAGCCATCCATCATTTCTACCAACCTTTTTGAGATTGCTAGACCAAGGCCTGTTCCACCATACTTTCTTGTGGTTGAGGAATCCGCTTGAACAAATGAGTGGAAGAGCTTTTCTTGTTCCTCTTCTGATATGCCAATTCCCGTATCTTCTATTTTAAAAGACAAAACTGCATGGCCATCCTCCCTACACTCGCATTTGCTTGATAGCTTTACATAACCGGCATCTGTGAACTTGATAGCATTGGACATTAGATTGGTAAGAATCTGATTTAGCTTTATTGGGTCACCAATCAAATGTCTACAAGACATATCAATATCTTCCACAATCAGCTCAATAGGGGGGGTCTCACTTCTTTGGTTCTTATTCTCTACCCTAATTTCCATCATACTTTTTAGGTTAAGTAGCATTGTAGACAAATCAAAATTAATGCTTTCGACTTCAACTTTACCCGCTTCAATCTTAGAGAAATCAAGTATATCATTAATGACACCTAGTAAATTCTCAGAAGCACCAATCATCTTTGTCACATAATCCGTCTGTTTGGCTGTTAAAAGGGTGTTTTGCAACAAATAGCTCATTCCTACGATAGCATTCATTGGCGTCCTGATTTCGTGACTCATGTTAGCGAGGAAGTGACTCTTTGCCTTATTGGCCGCATCTGCATCCTCTTTTGCCTCAAATAAAGCCTTGGTTCTTCTTTCAACCTTATCTTCAAGTTCTTTGTTAATAGCAATAATGGCTTGTTCTTGTTTACTACGTTCAAGGGCACCAGTAACCATATATGTAATACTTCTGAGTAAATCCCTTTCTTCCTTAAGAAATGGACCTTCATCTTCCTTTGGTCGCTTTTGTGTGTAACAAACATTAATTTCACCCACTTCATGACCCTTTAGTATGATTGATTCAACAATTTCGTCAACCTTGTCATGATTACGACACCCTTCATAATGAGAGCCTTCAAGGGCTACACTAACACACGTAATATCAGGATATTGAAAAGCACTCTTAAGATAATCAGCTGTTCTACTTAAGATCAGCTCAATATCCTCGCACTCTCTAATGAGTTTCTCAACATTATAGATACAGGTCAATTCCTTTATACGCTCACCCATATCATAGAACAACCTCTGCTTTTCTCTTTCAATGGAATTACGTTTTGTCACATCTTCAAAAGTTAATAAGTAGTCTGTACCAATAACGATACCTTCAACCACTACTTCTTTGGCTGTACCGTCTTTACATGATATCTTGAGTATCTTTTGATTGAGAATTCTATTGCCAGTTTTGGCTCTATGAACATGTTTCTTCCATTCGTTAATCACATACAATCTATAAGTCTCATCTGGATATGCAAGGGACCACCATTGATTCATATCCGAAACGTCATCTGAGTTATAGCCAAAAACCTCTTCAAATTTGTGATTGCTATGTAAAAATTCACCTTGCTCATTAGTAAACACATAAGGCGTTGGAGAATTATCAAAAAGCTTTCGAAATTGTTGTTCGCTGTTTCTCAGTGCATCAATAGCCCTGTGTTCCTTGATTATTGCCTTTTTTCTTTGAGAAATGTCTTTGATAAATGCCACATAATGGCTTATATTATTCTGAGCATCCATTCTTGGGTATATGGTTAATTCAACGGGTATTATTTTACCTGATTTATGAATATATTCTTTCTCAAAAGTGATGGCCTCTTTTTTTTCTAGTCGATTTTTCGATTAATTGCTCTTCTGTTATCCACCACTTCTTAGGTGTTAAAACCTCAAGCCAACCAATTTCAACCAGTTCCTCCTCTTTATAGCCAACTAGTTCTTCAAAAGCTCCATTGGCACTAATAATAGAACCATCAGCACCACCAAAGACCATAGCTACAGGAGAATCCACAAATAAACTGGTCTTGGTTTCCTCAAGTGCCAATCTAGTCTTTAGTTCTTCTTCCAATGCTTTTCTTTCAGAAATGTCTCTTGCAACCGTGATAATTTGACTCTGTCCTTCTATTGTAGCAATACTTGATTTAAGTTCCGCATAGACTTTATCCATGTTCTTCTTCAGCAAAGTTTTTTTTCAAATACAACAGAACCTTCTTCTTTAACCTGATACCATAGACTTTTTGCGTCAGCGAATTCACCTTCAATGACATCATTAACAGACATAGCCAACAACTCTTCTTTGGCATAACCAAGAGTCTGACAAGCAACGTCATTAACTTCAACAAATTTTGCTTCTAAAGCATCTTTAGAATCATGATTGATAAACACCATATCGTTAATGGCGCTAAAATAGATTTGATATTTAGAAAGGCCCATACATACCCATTTCCTCCAATTGTATCCCCCCCATACAATTATAGACCGACATAGGTTTATTATACCTAATCCATCTCTTTATGTCACATTTTGTAAAAAAACTTGTATAAAATTATTGACAAAAGTCTAGATTGTGGTAATATATATCTTGTTCTCTTACGACAAAAGGTAAGAGACATTGTTCATTAACAACATTATAATGAGTGCGGAGGGGGGGTTCCCGAGTGGCCAAAGGGGGGGGCAGACTGTAAATCTGTTGCAATAGCTTCGAAGGTTCGAATCCTTCTCCCTCCATTTGATAATTAATCAATTCGTTGAATAATTATCCGTGTATATAAGCCTAATGCGCCGAAGTGGCGGAATTGGCAGACGCACAGGACTTAAAATCCTGCGACCCTTAAAGTCGTACCGGTTCGATTCGGTCTTCGGCATTAAACTTATATATCACGTGCCCAAATAGCTCAGTTGGTAGAGCAGAGGACTGAAAATCCTCGTGTCACTGGTTCGATTCCGGTTTTGGGCACTAAATAAGAACACTAACCTAGTAACATCTTATTTTTTTGCCCTTAATACATACCATAGGGTGTAGTTCTAGCATGACATAGAAACTATGGCATGGCGGGCTGTGAAATAACACGAAGTGTTATGCACACAGCGGTCGAAGACCGGATACACCCGCGTATAGTATAAACGAAGTTAATACATAACCTGCGGGTGTAGTTTAATGGTAAAACTCCAGCCTTCCAAGCTGGTTACGGGGGGGGTTCGATTCCCCCCCCTACCCGCTCTCTGCGCGAATGGCTCAGTGGTAGAGCATCGCCTTGCCAAGGCGAGGGTCGCGAGTTCGAATCTCGTTTCGCGCTCTAAAAAAGAAGCAGTTCATCTTTAGATGGATTGCTTCTTTTTTTTGTTGCGTAAACTTATGAGATTCGAACGAGCATGCGAGTTTTAGTGTTCAAGCGCAGCTGAAGTAACGGGCTGTGAAGTAGTACGAAGTACTATGCACACAGCAGACGAAGTCTGATAGAATCTCGTTTCGCCTTAAATACGCGTAAACTTATGAGATTCGAAGGAGCATACTTAAACCGCCTTCACAAACCAATGCCTAGTATTATTAGCAAGCTTCACAAGCATCAACATAACGGGTACTTCAACCAAAACACCAACGATTGTAGCAAGAGCTACAGGGCTGTCGGCTCCAAATAGGGCAATAGCAACGGCTACAGCAAGCTCAAAGAAGTTTGATGCACCAATCATCCCTGCAGGCGCTGCAATGCTATGTGGAAGCTTTACAGCCTTACTTGATAAGTAGGCTATAAAGAATATGAAAACTGTTTGAATCGTTAAGGGTATTGCAATCAATACAATATGAAGTGGGTTATTAAGTATCACTTCACCCTGAAATGAAAATATAATGACCAAGGTCAATAGCAACCCACCAATTGTAATATTGTTAAACTTTGGAATGAATTGATTCTCAAAGTATTCCAGCCCCCCCTTACGTTTAGTAATAGACTGTCTTGTTAACACGCCACCACCAAGCGGAATCACGACAAATAGAACAACTGATAATATCAGGGTATCCCAAGGAATTGCTACACCGCCAATACCAAGTAAGAATGCAACAATAGGTGTAAATGCAACAAGTATAATCAAATCATTAGTTGATACTTGAACAACAGTATAAGCAGGATCTCCTTTGGTTAAGTGACTCCATACAAAAACCATGGCTGTACAAGGTGCTGCACCCAAAAGAATTGCCCCCCTGATAAATAATCCTGTGCCAAATCTTTAGGAATAATGTTGCCAAATATCACAAAGAAGAACAAATAAGCAATCCCAAACATTGTGAAGGTTTTATGAGCCAATTTGTAATCCAAGTCACAAATAACCCTTTTGGATTCTTACCTACATTAACAACACTATGAAAATCAACTTTCAGCATCATTGGGTAAATCATCAGCCAAATCAATACCGCTATAGGAATTGATACGTTGGCATATTCGAATTTTCCAAGAAACGTTGGTACAGCAGGAATAAACTTTCCAATCATCACACCTGCAATCATACATAATGCTACCCACAGTGTTAGGTATTTCTCAAAAAAAACTAATGCCTTCTAATTTTTCTTTACTCATCTTCTATTCTCCAATACTATTTTTTTGCTTGTTAAGAATCCGCTTCTAATCTATTTGCACATGGAAAATGTCTTATAATCATCTGATTTCTCTAAAATAACCTTTAACAGTTGCTTTGACTTTTGACATCCATCATCCGATAAGCTGTAGTAGGTCCATTTACCATCTTTCCTACTTAGAACCACACCACTGTCAAGTAATATCTTCATATGATGAGATAAGGTTGATTGTGCTATCGGCACTTCTTCTAGTAATGTACAAGCACATTTTTCTCCACTCTGCAGAGATTGAATGATTCTCAACCTACTTTCATCACAAAATGCTTTAAACATATCAGCTGTTTGCTTATAATCTTCCATTATGCCTCCTTCAAATCTATATCTATCGATATGATACCCTGCATATCGATAGATGTCAATATGAACATAGAAACACCCTCAATAAGTCAAACAACTTATCAAGGGTGCTTAAATTCTAACATGGTTCTAGCATATAGTTAACCATAGATTCTAATCAATAATGTTGTTAAAGATTGTCCAAAAAAAATTGCTACTAACGACTTAATTCTACAATCTTAATCAAATTCTCTTCAACCTTCTTAGCTTCTTCCATAAAAGAATCATCAATTAGCTCAACCAATGTAGTAGGATTTAGTATACCAATGTATGTTTGGGCATTCTTCTCGTATATCACTACTTTACAAGGCAATACATAGCCTAACTGAATGTTCTTCTGAAGTATTGAACTGGCAAGCTTTGGGTTGCATATATCAAGAAGATAGAAGACATTGTCAATGTGAAAGCCTTTTTCTTCTATCTTATCTTTGAAATTAAGCTCCCACAGAACCCCCCCAAAACCAAAATCCTTGATGTTAGACTTGATTGCTGCCACAGCTTCCTCAATAGTTTTATTTGTTGTCACCTCATATACTGCATTCATATTAATCCCTCCTTATTATCATTCCCATTAACGGCTTGTCTAAGTCCAACAAACAAGAAAATAATCGCAACAGACAACGCTATATGATTAAGGCCTGCTATTCCCGCAATCATACCATCAAACATAGTGGACGGATGACCAATAACCACTTGTACAATCCCTCTGACCATCAACATAATCACTGTACCAATAAAGGCAATATTATATAAGGGCCAAAATCTTTTGAACCATTTATTCTCAAGTAATGGAAATAGCTTGGCAAGGGCCAATAACACGAGCATAAACATCATTCCCATTGTAAATAAATGTGTATGTAAACCTGACAAAACAGTAGCTTCTTTGTAGTCCATAATTTTCGTGTATTCTCTATAGAATAAACCACTTGCTAGGGCCATCATTGCATAAAAAAAATGCCATGGTACTAATTTTTCTCATAGTGTTCCTCCTCTTATACCTAATGCTTATATTATACCCTTATACAAGTCAAATTGCTAATAGTCATGGTTATAACATATAATATAATTTACCTAAGAGAGTATCCGAAAATAATAGTGATAGAAAGATATGAGGTAAGTTATGGGATTATTTGGTACAGTTGAATGTTAATTTACGAATTGGAACGTATAATCACACACTTTCTCAAAACCAACACTTTCATACAACTTCTTGGCTGTGATGTTGACATGAGATGTTTGAATGATGGGGGGGGTTTTATCAATATGCAAGGCTTCCTCAATCATCATCTTTACTAAGATAGTGCCATAGCCTTTACTTCTGTATTCTTCTTCAATGTAAACTGTGGCAATATCTATGTAATGTTTACTCCAACTTGAGAACCTTGCCAGTCCTATGCGCATACCGAAATGTTCAAGAAAGAAAACACCATTGCAAATTTGATCACGAATAATTTCATCATCTGACAAATCTAATGTTGGGTCTTCTTCTTTCTCTGCAAATCTTTTTCGATAGGACATGATATAATCCATATCTCTAGTAGAAGCTTTAGCTTTTACCAGTTCATACCCTTCCATTTTATCCAAGGCAGGTAACGTTTTCTATTTAGTTTGTAATAAGTATTAAGAAACATGCTCTTGTTGATATCTAGGCACTCTTGAATATATTTGACTTCATCTTCTTTACCAGCTAATAACATGTTTCCTATGCCAAGCCCTTTGATATGATGGGCAATAATTTTTAAGCCGTCAGCACTTCTTGTGTAAAAGTTTGTATAATTCGATATACCATCTTCTCTTAGATGTAACACACCTTGTACTTTATCCGCATAATAATTAACGTATAGTTGTCCTTTGTCAAATCGTTTGGATTCAATACAATGGATCAAAAATACGTTCATCAATTCATCTTTATACAAATAATCAAGAATCTGATGGCTCGATTTTTTCGATAAAGCCGAGAGAAGTTTCACGGACTTACCTCCTATTAATATACTCCTATTTCCCCCCCATACCATTGTAGCACTTCTACATGCTATGTTACAACATTCCTACCTGAAACACTGCCAATTTCTCACAAATTAGGGGGGGATAATGACTTAGAGTGCTAATTCCTTTGTCCTAGTTCTTCCTCTAATATATCTACATACATATACTCACCACTGGAAAACATGCTAAAAGGAAGTTGTTAAAATAATTTTATCGTCTCGTCTTTTCAAGCCTCTTATTATCATGTATACTACTAGTAAACCATAAGGAAAGGATTGACAAACATGACTGTATTAGAACGTTTTTTAAGTTATATAAAAGTCGAAACAACATCCAATGAAGCATCAAATACTTGTCCAAGTACACCTGGACAGCTAACACTTGGCAAGCAACTTGTAGAGGAACTCTTGGAACTTGGTATAGAAGATGCCCATATGGATGAGAATGGCTATATTATGGCTACTATAGAGAGTAACATTGACAGCAATGTACCAACCATCGGTTTCATAGCTCATATGGATACAGCTCCAGATCTTACGACTAAAGGCATTAGCCCACGCATCATAGAGAAATACGATGGTAATGACATAATTCTTAATGAAGAACAAAACATCATCTTATCACCTTCAACATTTCCAAGTATGAGAAATTATGTGGGCCAAGACTTAGTGGTAACCAATGGCCTTACACTTCTTGGTGCTGATGACAAAGCCGGGATTGCTGAGATTATGACAATGGCTGAACGCTTAATGAGTGATGCCACTATTAAGCATGGTACCATTAAGATTGGCTTCACACCAGATGAAGAAATTGGGAGGGGGGGTGCAGATAAGTTTGATGTTGAAAAATTTGGCGCTACATTTGCCTACACACTTGATAGCGGACCAATTGGAGAAATGGAATATGAAAGCTTCAATGCGGACAATCCAATTGTTACCTTCAATGGTCGTAATATCCACCCAGGTTATGCCAAGAACAAAATGATTAATGCCCTTGAGATTGCTCAGGAATTCCATGCATTGCTACCACCAGCTGACAGACCACAGTTCACATCAGGTAGAGAAGGTTACTTCTATCTTCATCATTTGGATGGCAAAGTCGAAAAGGCCACTGCCATATACTTAATTCGAGACCATGATAAGGTAAAATTCGAAGAACGTCGAACTCTATTTTCCAAAGCAGCAGAATTCCTTAATGCCAAATATGGCCAAGGCTCTGTGGAGATTCAGTCTAGACTTATGTATAACAATATGGGTGAAATGATTGAACCTGTCTTTGAAATTGTAGATATAGCCAAGGAAGTTATGTTAGAGCATGACATTACCCCCCCTATTGTAAAACCAATAAGAGGTGGTACCGATGGTGCAAGGTTATCATTTATGGGACTACCTTGTCCGAATATATTCGCTGGTGGCCACAACTTCCATGGCAAACATGAATTTGTACCAGTCCAGTCAATGGAGAAAGCTGTAGACGTTGCCATTGGTATAATCAAAAAATTTGCAACCCCCCCAACTAAGTAAGGTTGCAAATCTTATTCATCATATTAGTGATGCACTTTACACAGTCCTATTATTCCATGTCTGAGTATGCTTTAGCAATTCCTGCTGCTACTTTGGCATTGTTATAAACCAGACGGATATTTGTTTCAAGACTCTCGCCATTTGTCAGATCTTTGACCCTTGCTAGAAGGAATGGTGTGGAGTCTTTTCCTTTTATCCCTTTTACTTCAAGTTCAGCCAATGCTTGTTCAATGGCAGTGGTCACTTGCTCTCTATTTTCTTCAAATTCTTCTGGTACTGGGTTACCAACTACAAAGCCACCTCTTAGACCATTGTCCACTTGGCGCTCATCATAGATGCAATCTCATCAACCGAATCTGCTTTAGCATCAACCTGGAAACCACTATCCCTTAGATAAAATGCTGGCAAACGGTCCGTACCATAACCAAGCACAGTCACACCTTGAGTCTCAAGATATTCAAGGGTTAGTCCTATGTCCAGAATTGATTTGATACCTGCACATACAACGGTTACATCTGTATTGGCCAGTTCAGTTAAATCAGCAGATATATCAAATGTCTTACTTGCACCTCTATGGACACCGCCAATGCCACCCGTTGCAAAGACTTTTATACCTGCCATTTTGGCAATGATCATTGTTGTGGCAACCGTCGTTGCACCATCCATTTTCTTAGCCACAACAATTGGTAAATCTCTACGACTGCATTTGGTGACTGCCAAGCCTTGTTTGCCAAGATATTCTATCTCACCCTTACTAAGGCCAACCTTTAGTACGCCACCTATAATTGCTATAGTTGCTGGAATAGCACCGTTATCTCTGACTATCTGCTCGACATTGAGTGCTGTTTCAACATTCTGCGGATAAGGCATTCCATGGGATATAATTGTAGATTCAAGTGCCACTACAGGCAAATTGTTATCAATTGCTTTGCTAATCTCATCACTAACTTCTAAATGTATGTTCATATCTTCATCTCCTATAACCCAACTTTCAGGGTACTATTGTTATGATAATTTATTTAAGAGGGCTTTTACACTTAATTGGCTTGAATTGGTATGACTGGAGACCAAAGTGATCTCTGCAGCGGCCATTCCTAATTGTACCATATCTCTTTTACTACGACCATTTACTAGACCATAGAAAATTCCTGCCATGAATGCATCTCCCGCACCAGTTGCGTTGACCACTTCTACTGGATGGCCTTTTACTAGAAAAGTCTCATTACCATTACAGTAATAAGCGCCCTCGCCACCCATTGTAATAACTACTTCTCGTACACCAAATGTAAGAAACTGGGAAATGGCCTCCTTAACACTTTGAGCAGAATCAAGTCTTAGACCAAGTAAGGCCCCCCCTGCCTCAGCCATATTCATTTTCACCATATGACAATGTCCCAATATAGCTTTTGCTTTAACGGCTTTGCTTATTGATACCGTATCAAGGACAAGCTTGGTATTGAAGGTATTGTCTGCAAGAAACTTAAGGACTTCCTCTGAGAGGTTGGCATCAATTACCGTATAGGTTGAAGCGTCAATCTTTTTTTAGCAGTTCTTTGATGTAAACCTCATTAATCGTTGATGTAATAGCCATATCCGCTATGGCCACAAGCAATTCACCCTCTTCATCCAATACAAACAAATAGGTCGATGTACCATAGTCCGTTCGAACAGATACATCTGCTGTGTCAATGCCAAGGGCTTTTGCCTCCTTAAGAATTAGCATTCCTTCTTTATCATCACCTACTGCCGTTATGAGCTTGGTCTGTAAGCCAAGTCTTGCACAATTCTCTGCAATATTACGACCGACACCTCCAAGGCTTGATTTGATAATACCTGGGTTGCTATCCTTTGGAATAATTTTATTTACGGGGGGGGCACCTTGAATATCAATGTTAGCGCCTCCAATGACTGTTATGGTTTGATTTTGTCTGTCTTTCATTCTAAACTACCTCACCTAATCATATATGACTTTCTTACATATCAATTTCATTAATTATATTATATATAATTTCTCTTAAAAAGAAAAAAAGCAGGTCAAATTTAACCTGCTTGTCTCATTATTTGATGACTAAGTCACTATCCAATAGTAAACAACCAGATGCCCAGTACCGCAAACAGTACAGCCCATACATAGAAGAAAATGACTGTTCCTTTTTCTCCAAGCACCTTAATAAACATTTGTATTTTTGCCATATTCCAGATCTTTTCAGGTTTTTTCATAGCAATTACGACAACTGCTACTGCATACGCAAAGGCCAATAATCCTAGTAGTGGATAAAAATTCATAAAGCTTCCTCCTTTTTCCAAACACATCAATTGATTGTTGATATACCATGTTTAACTAAATCTATGAAAAGGTTGACGGTATCCATAATATCGTCATCCCAATCAGTCATATCACTGGTGTTGCCTTTGATTTTCTCATAATAGTATTCTATAGTTGAAACATTCAAGCTTGATATGATGTAACTGATAAACTTTGTGTCAATGTCTCCTCTAATCTCTCCACGTCCTATTCCCATCTTAAGTAATCCTTCAAAAACATCATTAGATTTTTGAGAATTTCCTCCCAATAATTCTTTATAAACAGGGTGGTCTTTATTCTTTAGGACCTGGTTCCCTATTTGAACTAGTTTGGGATTATTATGTGCAAACCTTAGGCCTGATATATACATCTCTCTAAGCAAAGTGAAGAAATCATGTTCTTCTGGATTTGCAAGGAGTGGTGACATAAATGCCAGTTTTTTTGTCGCCTATCATAGACATTGTATGTAGAAAGACATCTTTTTTGTTATTGAAATATTGATAAAAGCTCCCTTTGGCAATACCACATTTGTCAATCATACGATTAATACTGGCTTTATCAAAACCATATTCTGCAAATTCATCTATTGCTACTTCTTCAATCATGGCTCTTTTTTCACTAGGGAGATTGAAAAACGTCTCTTTTGGCATGTCATCACCTCTTTTCTTTAATGACCACTGGGTCATGTGACCTTATAGTCACATTATAAACCAGTAAAAATAACTTGTCAATATCTTACAGATTCCCACTTATTTGATATAATGGATACAAGCATACAAAAGGTGGACCTTATGAGCATAATCTTTACAGCAAATACAACATACAAAGCATTGATAAACAAACTAGAGGAAAAAGGACACGTGATTCTTATCCCATCAACTTCAAGACTTTATGATGGTGTAAGAAATCATACTGACCTTCACATCCATGTAATCGGTCAAAAACTTTTCATTTCCCAGGAAATAGTCCCCCCCTTTATTCACACTGAGCTTACTCATCATAAGATCCAATATACGGTTATTGGAAAAGCACTTGGAGACAAGTATCCACAAACCGTAGCACTTTGCGCCATATCAACAAATACCCTATTTATTCATAATCTGGGACATACAGACGCTGAGCTTTTATCTCATGTATGCTCTATTAACAGTACTAGGTACAATGTTAATCAAGGCTACACACGTTGTACAACATTGCCCTTATCTAGCAACTGTTTTTTTGACAACTGATGAAGGCATATACAAGGCTTTAAAAGATTCACCTTTGGATATGCATTACATTGATAACGGACCCGTCACGCTGAACCCACTGCCCTATGGGTTTTTTTCCAGGTGCATGTGGTGTTATTGAAAACACACTATTTGTTAATGGTGATTTATCCAAACATCCAGAACATAAGCTTATAAGATCTCTTGCCAAGGCAAATGGTCTACTTATAGAAGATGTCCCAGAACAAACTCTATGCGACATCGGATCCATTCTTCACCTGAAAGGAGAAGCACAATGAAACACCACATGATTATTCCAATATTCGTACCACATTTAGGTTGCCCATACGACTGTGTCTTTTGTAATCAGAAGAAAATATCTGGCACTCTCCAGTCTATGGACGAAGGCAAAGTTAGAAATCAAATAGAAACTTATCTCTCAACCGCAAAAAGCACTTGGCATATAGAGATTGCTTTTTTGGTGGGTCTTTTACAGGTATTGATATGGACCTTCAAAAAAAATACCTTGATATTGCTTCAGAGTATGTCTTAAATAACAGTCTAGATGGTATTCGAATGTCAACACGTCCAGATATGATTACACCAGAAATACTTGACCACCTATCCAAATACCCAGTAATAGCTATTGAACTAGGCGTTCAATCTATGTTTGATGATGTCCTAGAAAAATCTGACCGAGGTCATACTGTTAAGGATGTTTACGAAGCAAGCAAAATGATTCGTTCCTATGGCTTTGCACTTGGTCATCAAATGATGCTTGGACTTCCAGGTGATACCATTGAGAAATCATTGGCGACTGCTGATAAACTCATTGCCATTGAACCAGATATGGTACGTATCTATCCAACTTTAGTCATAAAAGACACACCACTTGCAAATCTCTACAAGAAAAGACGCTATAAGCCATTCACATTAAACGATACAGTTAATCTTTGCGTTGAACTTGTTGAGCGCTTTGAACTTGAAGGCATTGATGTACTACGTATTGGCCTTCAAACAACGGACCAGATACAACTTGGCAAAGATGTTATTGCAGGACCTTACCATCCTGCCCTTGGACAACTGGTTGAGGAAAAGAAATGGACCAACTATATACTAAATTACATTGAGGGGGGGCATTATGATAAGAAGGCAAAGACACCGATTTTTCTACAAGGAGACAGCAAAATATACCAAACACTCATCGGTCACAAGAAGTCTCACTTAAGCCTTTGGAAGAAACACAAACCTCAAATCAATATCCAGAAAAATGTGGACTTGCCAGCACACACACTAATGATTGATGATACTTATCATAAAATCTAATCATAAGGTTTTCCTTGCGCTGAGTTTAGTATGGGTGTTAAAATAAGGACGTGGCGTAATTATGTTTTGGGGGGGTGATGACTTGAAAAGAAAATCCATAATTATTAGTCAGTTGATAATAGCTGTCTTATATTTTTCAACTTATTTTCTAACATTACCATTTGCAGGTCTGATTCTAACCCTGCACCATTTTATTGCGGCATTTATTATTCTAGGTACACTTAGTATTCATCGTAACTTCAAACTCAATTGGGTTGTTCTAGCTTCAGTTCCTATCTCTATGGCCATTGGTTCTCTCATTAAACCAATCAGCCATTATATGTATTTAGCTTCTATATTACTTCTGTTAATCACAATCATCAATTATTTTGCTAAAAATATAAAAAGATGGCACCGCGCTCAGCTGATCCTAGATATTCTTATTATGATGATAATGATCTTAGGTGTAACCAGTGCTGTTTTCTTATCCAAATTTGATGCCCAAGCCCTAACCTCTTCACAATGGGTGACTTTAACAACCATTTTGGTGGCTGATCTTCTTACACTTCTAATGATTCTAGTATTGATTTCATCCACAACACTTAGTAAGATTTCTGTTGGTCTATATATGGTTGTCGTCGGGATGTGTTTCTATGTCCTAAACAATCTTATTGGCATATACAATGATTATATGGTCCTCCAAATTGGTCAATCAATTCCAAACCTATTTAGAATTTTTGCCTTCTCCCTTTTTGCCATTGGTTCCCAGTATGAAAATAAGAAAATGACTTTAAAAAAACGACTTTGCTAAGAAAGGCTCACCTGAGAACCTAAACAAAACAAGGTTGGCCATTTTCCTTAGTATCATACCGCTTATACTTTTTGTTCTTGGTTTTGTCAATCTAACTCACTTTGCCATAATTGCTATTGCTGTTATTTTTTTATCAGCTTCTTAGTTTCTATGTTCAAAAGACAGCCATTATGGAAATGATTCTTGAACAGGACAGATACTTAAAAGACAAACTAGAAGCCTTAGTAGATGATAGAACGATGGAACTGACCAAAGCCAACAAGGCCCTTTACAAGAAATCCACTGTAGATGACTTAACAGGACTGTATAATCGAAGTTATTTTATTCAATTGATTGAAGATCAGATTCAAATAGACGGCAATCACTTCTCAGTCTTCTTCATGGACCTTGATAGGTTCAAAATTATTAATGACCTTCACGGTCATGATATGGGAGATAAAGTCCTTAAAATAATAGCTGATCGGTTTGACTCTTCAATGTGTGACCTATGTCATTATGCAAGAGTTGGCGGTGATGAATTTGCCATCTTATTCAGGGATGATAGCCAGATGAATTAGAAAAATTAAGCCATCACGTCCTCGAGCTGCTTGAGGAAGCAATTATTGTCGACGACTACCAATTTCATGTTGGCATCAGTATAGGTATAGCAAGATTTCCTAAAGAAGCACTAACGGTTAAGCAACTTCTAAAATATGCAGATATTGCCATGTACCACGCTAAAAATGAGGAGAAAGCTGATAAATTTGTCCTCTACTCAGCACACTTGATTGAGAAAATTGAACGTCGTAACTATATTGAACTTTTACTTCGAGAAGCCAATTATGATAACGACTTCGAACTTTATTATCAGCCCAAATTTGAAACCAAGACCCACAAGCTTATCGGTATGGAAGCACTTATCCGTTGGAATCATAAGGGTGAAGGCTTTATTTCGCCAGCTGAGTTCATACCCATTGCAGAAGAATCAGGCATTATTTTAAGGCTTAGTGATTGGGTGTTTGCTACTGCTATGTCACGCATCAAAGTCATCAATACAGTCCATAATATGAACTTGGTAATGAGCATCAATGTTTCACCACTTAGTCTTGACAGTATCTCATTTTTACCTAACCTAAGGTCCTTACTTAAGAAAATCCAGGTCAACCCGAATTGGATTGAACTGGAAATAACAGAACATAGTGCTATGAATACAGCCACTCAGATGGAAGAGCTCTTTACAGCCATTGGTGGTCTTGGTGTTCAAATCTCTATTGATGATTTTGGAACCGGTTATTCGTCACTTAATTACATTAAGCGATTTGATATTGATGTGCTCAAGATTGCCAAAGAATTGATTGACAACATTGAAGACAGTATTAATGATCGGCTCATTGTTAAGGCAATTGTTATGATGGCCAAAGGAATGGGTATTGAAACCATTGCAGAGGGTGTTGAAACAAAAGAACAACTAAAGATACTTGAAGACTTAGATTGTGATGCCATCCAAGGTTATGTCCTTGGTCGTCCGGTGCCTGCACCCGTTTTTGAACACCACTACTTAAGTGATTAATACAACTAATCAAATACTTCATTAGCATATTAAAGAGGGTTCCGCGGGAACCCTCTTATTTTCATGTTCTTATTATTATAGCTTAATTTTGACTGAATCAATATTTACAATGGTCTTTTGATAATACGCATAGCATTAATTATTGCAATAAGAGCTACACCTACATCTGCAAAAACTGCTTCCCACATTGTTGCAATACCACCTGCTCCAAGAATCAGAACAATACCTTTGACAATCATTGCAAAAGCAATATTTTGCCATACGATGTTACGTGTGCGTTTGGCTACTCTAAGAGCGTCAACCAACTTGCTTGGTTCGTCTGTCATAAGAACAACATCAGCAGCTTCAATGGCTGCATCTGATCCAACACCACCCATTGCAACACCAACATCTGCTCTTGCAAGTACTGGGGGGGCATCATTGATCCCATCACCAACGAATATGGTTTTACCTTTAACTTTATTATCAAGTATCGTCTCCAAAGCTTCTACTTTTTCATGTGGCAATAATTCACTTCGAATATCATCAATACCTAGCTCTGACCCAATAACATCCGCAACACTTTTATGGTCACCCGTTAACATGACAATGCTTTTTATGCCTGAAGCTTTTAGAGCTGCTATAGCCCCCCCAGCACTGTCTTCTTTAACCTCATCGGATATAACGATATAGCCAACGTAAGTTTTCTCTGATGCTACATATGCCACAGTACCAACTGCAGTAACTTCTGGTACTTCTATGTCATACTCTTGCATCAACTTACTATTACCGACAGCAACTTCACGACCATCAACAAAACCTACAAGACCTCTACCAGACAGTTCCTTAACATCGTTAGCATCCTCTATTGTGACATCATTAGTCGAAGCCTTAACAATTGACTTACCAATAGGGTGGTTAGAATGGGCCTCAATTTTTGCAGCAAGATTGATTATGTCTGACTCTGTCATGGACTTGCTTGTCTTAACTTCTGTAACCTTAAAGACACCTTTGGTCAATGTGCCTGTCTTATCAAATACGACTGTATCCACATCATGTAGAGCTTCAAGATAATTACTGCCTTTAATAAGGATGCCATGTCTTGAAGCACCACCAATACCACCAAAGAATCCAAGTGGGATTGAAATGACCAAGGCACATGGACATGACACAACTAAGAAGATTAATGCCCTATGAATCCAATCTGCAAATGTTGCACCCTCAATAAAAATCGGTGGAATAATCGCCAAGGCTAAGGCCATGTAGACAACAGCAGGTGTATAATATCTAGCAAACTTAGTAATAAACTTTTCTGTTTCCGCTTTCTTATTGGTTGCATTCTCAACTAGGTCAAGAATTCTGGCAACCGTTGAATCTCCATATAGTTTTGTCGTTTTTATATCAATTACAGCCGATTGATTCACCGCGCCAGATAGTGCCGTATCATCAATTCCTATACTTCTTGGTACAGATTCACCAGTTAGTGCAGAAGTGTCAATCAGTGATTTACCTCCAACAACAACACCATCTAGAGGAATCCGTTCACCTGGTTTCACACAGATAATATCACCAACATCCACACTGGCTGCAGCGACTTGCTTAATATCACCATCTACCTTCAACCACGCTACATCTGGCCTAATATCCATAAGTGATGCTATGGATGCTCTAGATTTTGAAACAGCGATGTCCTGGAATAGTTCACCTATCTGATAAAACAACATAACAGCTACGGCTTCAGGGTATTCTCTAATTGCAAATGCACCGATGGTGGCCACTGCCATAAGAAAGTTCTCATCAAATACCTTCCCACGTTTGATGTTCTTAGCTGCTCTTAACAAAACATCTCCACCGATGATTAGGTATCCAACTAGATAAACAACGAGGGCAACGGTCGCAGGCAAGGCAACGGCAATTCCCATTACAAATAGAACTGCACCAATACCAAGTCTTAGCCATGTTGTTAGCTTCACTTCTCCCGCTCCATGTGAATGCCCATGATCATGTCCGTAATCATTGTCCTGACCATCATGGTCGTGAATAGCTTCATCAACGTGGTGGTGAATATGGTCTTTAACTTTGAGTTGTACCACAACACCGTCTTCTATTCCATTCACTTCATGTTGAATCAATTCTGTATAGTTGTGATGTTTCTTATCTGAGACAAAAGTCAATGTCTGAGTAGCAAAATTCAATGAAACATCATCAAATCCCTGGATTTCTTCCATTCTTTTTTCAATTTTCATTGCACAGTTTGGGCAACATAAGCCTTCTAATTTGTATACTTGATCCATCATATACCTCCATCATAGGACTTCAATTCATCCTATGTAACTTTACTATCTCTTAACACATATTCACTTAACACATTAACATATGAATACTTGTTCATATGTTAAGTATAGTACAGATTTTATGAGTTGTCAACATATTTAGACCATGCAAAGAGGGGGGGTTGAAACACTACCCTTACAAATAAATAAACCAGCACCCATAATTAGGCACTGGCTTTATAAACTCATACATATAACTTACTTACAAATTAAGGAAAAATTGGAATTGTTTGTCATCAAATCCCTTAAGATATTCATGCTGATAATCCGGATAGATCACATGGGTCTTGTTTGACTTAATCTTATTAAAAACGGCATATTGAGTTGACGGTGGACATATAGGATCTACAAGGCCCGTAGCAAATAAGACTTCACCTTCAATACGACTTGCTAGATGTTGAATATCAATGTAACCAAGTGTTTCAAAGACTTGGTCTTCTCTCTCGTGGGTAGGATCAAATTTTCTAAAATAATCCCTAAGTCCCGAATAAGCATCTATATCAAGATCCATATCCCATACTCGTTTGTAATCGCTAAGAAATGGAAATACAGGTGATACCTTCTTGATTGAAGGTACCAGTGCTGCACACGCAAGGGTCAATGCACCACCTTGTGATCCACCATAAACACCAATTCTACTTTCGTCTACATCATCCCTTTGACCAATAATCCTAGCCAGAAGGGCTGTATCGAGAAAAACCTGTCTAAAGTATAATTCCGATGGACCACTATCAAGACCTTTGACAATGAAACCGTACAGTGTACCGCCAGATACGCCTCCGACGTCTTCTGACAAGCCACCTTGACCTCTACAGTCAAGCGCTGCACTAACGTGTCCTACAGCCGCATATGAGAGTAAGTCCTTCCATTCTCCCGAATCTGCTGTGTACCCATGAAACTTTATGACGGCAGAACCTTTTGCTTCCTTTGGCACTACTAACTTACTATGAATCCTCGCTCCTTTTGTACCTGTATAATATAAATGGTAACATGTGGCAAAAGGCACTTGAAAATCGCTTTCAATCAGTTCAATATTCACATCTATCGCTTCTATTTCTTCTATACCACGTTGCCAAAAATCATCAAAATCGGATGGCTTTGGGTTTGTACCTTGGTATAATTCTAATTCTTTTACACTTAAATCTAATGCTGGCATAATATCCCTCCTACACTTAGTAATTTATCGTCTATTTATTTTAATCACGTACTGAAATTATGGTTATTCTAACACAAAAACTCTCAAGATATAACTGTAAAATTACTTCGGTTTATTCAGTCATAGAATTTATTGATTTCTATTAAGAATCTTTCTCATTTATATGCTATAATAAAATTAACACATAGCCAATTATCTGACGATAAAGGAGGCACCTATGTCATTTTACACCAATATCATCCACTACTATGACCAATTGTTCCCATTAGATCAGAAGAAACTAGATTTTGTACTATCCACCGAGTCACCAGTACCACAAAAGATTCTTGATATCGGTTGTGCTACAGGTGCACTATGTCACGCTCTTTATCATGAAGGACATCAAGTCGTCGGAATTGATATTGACAAAGCCATTATTGAGAAGGCAAAAGGCAAAGACATTGAGGGACCACACTTTGAAGCTCTTGATATGTTACACCTTGATGGCCATTTTGAGAATAGTTTTTTTGACCAGGTCCTATGTTTTGACAATACACTTGCTCACCTACCTAATGAAATGGCTGTAAGAAAGTTCTTCGGTGCTGTTTCTACTATACTAAAGAACGATGGTGTATTCAAGCTTGAAGTTGTCAATTACGATCAAGCCCTAAGCAAAGGTATGCTGAACTTACCACCAGTTGAGGTTGACGGCATTATTCTAAAACGTCATCAATGTCTCGAACAGCAATGTATGGAATGCTATACAGAATTAAATGTCCATGATGATGAAGAAATCCAGAAGAATTGTATACCACTATTCCCTATTCGTTATGCACAGATAGAGACCTTACTTAGAGAAGTCGGTTTTGTACAGTTTAGACTCTTTTGTGATTTTGATAGGTGTTCTGGTAAAGACGATCATATTTATAACATTATTGAAGCTAAGAAGTTTCCTTGATACAAATGAATAACCACCAATTCATAGACTAATTTCAAAGGACTTTCTTTGAATATGATAGAAAAAATCCCTACTTCTCAGTAGGGATTACTTTTTTTGAGTGTTAATATAGCTTTAAACAAATCACCGTCAATCTCAAAGGTCAATCTAGCACCTATGAGTTTGGCCAAGCTTAGTGCAATGGATAAGCCAAGACCTGATCCTTCTGTATTTCTGGAACTATCACCTCTGACAAATCGCTGAGACAAATCATCCACATTGATGTTGAGAGCCTCTTTGGATATGTTCTTAATGCCATAGATAACTGAAGTGTCTGTTTCATGTAGGTCTACGTAGACTCTTGTTCCTGCCATTGAGTACTTACACACATTGGACATTAAGTTCTCAAGAATCCGGTAGAGAATCATTGGATCTGCCGAGACATAATGAGGCTCACTCAGTTCTGGCATCACACATCCCAGTGAACGTTTCTCAAGTTTTTCAACAAACTCTCCACATAACTGCCTCGATAGCTGAAGCATATCCACAGTTTCAAGGTTAACTTCCACATTACCAGATGATGCTTTGGATGCGTCAACCAACTGATCTATGAGACCCTTGAGCCTATCGGCCTTTTCATCAAGGACGCCAATATACTTCTTGGTATCGTCGTCATAAGTGTCTTTGGTCTTAAGGAGTTCCACATAGCTAATAATCGAAGTTAATGGATTCTTAAGGTCATGGGTCACATTGGTAATCAACTCAGTTTTTAGTTTCTCACCTCTCACCCTGTCTTCTAGGGCCAGTTCCAATCCTTCTTGAAGTGCTTCAAGATCTTCACCAAAAGTCCTAAGGGACTTAGACAAGCCATTCACATCTATTGTGCCATTGCCTTCGCCAAGTCTTCTATTATGAATGGTGGTCATTAGACCTCGAAGGTCTTCTATTAATTCATAAATTTTCTTCAAGGCTAAGCCATTTACCAAAACTAGGATTACAATGCCAAGTAGTATAGCATTCGAAAACATGATACATATGATTCCATTGATGAAGAGCCAAATCATGGTCAATATGGCAATCTTTGCCTTGTAGGTCCTGTCAAATCTAGGTATTTGTATTAGGCCAACAATAGCTTTGATAAACCTAACCATAGCAAGCTTACTAAAGAATTGTTTTGCCTTAAGCAATCTAACAACGGACATATATTGCAGCAAGACACCAATCATGCCAATCTCAGCAAATAGAACCACAATCCATAAGCCACTGGTTGAAAATAAATTTTCGCCACCTTTCGAACTTAAGTAAGCAGCAAAAGGTGCAAAAAGTGCGCCCATTATAATCAACTGTAACTCATGAGGTATCTCATCATAAGGCAATACGTACACTTTGTCGGATGAACTGCGCTTACCAAGAACAAATGCAAGATAGATAAGACAAATCAGTATCATTATTGATGAAAAGGACAGCCCTATAACGGTCAGACTTTCATGTTTCTTAAAGGCGCTAAACCTTTTGTTGTCCTCATAGAAGAAAACATCACCCGTTGGAATAGGGTCCATAATGGCCGTATAATAACGCCAGTCATTTCCTTCTATGGCATTCTTTTCTTCTATCAAAGTGATAATCTCATTCCCTAAATAAACCACATGGCTTGGATAGTTCACAACGCCATATTCTGCATATTCCCATGCATGGTCACCCATTGTACTGCCTTCTGGGAAATACATGTCACCATACTCATACAAGACACTACTACCTAGTTCTTGAATCTGACTTCGAGGATTTTCTCCTGAGATGTTGGTAATAATCTCTCCTGTGCTTCTGTTTTCAAGAACGTATATAAAGCCCGTTGCTTTACTAAGATTCTCATCTATGGTTCGAATACGTCTAATTTTTGCATTTGTTTCAGCTTCATCAATCTCATTGCTCACAATATGCTTTTCACTTATTAGATAGAGATATTTCTCAATAGCATTATGAGATACCCTACCATAGTCTCGGTGAAAATCATCAGTTCCATAATAACTAGATTCCCAATAAGCACCATCAACCATATTCAATTGCACTATTGTTATTGTCATTATTGCTGTACTTGCCACAATCAATAAAATGACAAGGAATTTCATCACTGGACTATAAAGAAATTTTTTTCAATTTTGTAGCCAACGCCCCCCCACACCACCTTCAAATATTTTGGCTCTTTTGGATTGAACTCAATCTTTTCACGAATGTGCCTAATATGAACGGATACAGTGTTATCAGCCATATATGCTACGTCATTCCATACATGTTCATAGATTTGGTCTATGGAATAAACTCTGCCTGGTTGACCCATCAAAAGTTCAAGTATGCCAAATTCTTTTGGTGTGAAAGTCAATTCCTTACCGTCTAGAGTAACGGTTCTAAGCTGACAATCAAGCTCCAGACCTCCTACACTGAGAATATGGTCTTCCTTATCCATACTGCCAAGGGACGTATATCGTCTAAGCTGTGATTTAACTCTTGCCACCAATTCCAGTGGGTTAAAAGGTTTTGTGATATAATCATCTGCCCCCCCGAAGTTCAAACCGATTATTTTATCGGTATCTTCCGATTTAGCTGATACTAAAATGATTGGAATGTTCAATTCCTTCCTAAGGATTCTAGTGGCATTTAAGCATCCAGTTTAGGCATCATTATATCAAGCACCACAAGATGAATGGTCTCTTCTTTTACCTTCTCTAACATTTGAGTGCCATCATAGGCCTTGATTACTTTGTAGCCTTCCTGACTTAGGAATACTTCAATGGCATCAACAATTGCCTCATCATCATCACATACCAGTACGCTTAATTGGTCCATTCGCTTCTCCTTTTGTTCAATCCAAATGATCTATAACCATCATATCAAGGATTTCTTATGTGCTATAAAGTGAATTCTTATGGTTTTCTTAACTATAACCTACGTAGTATAGAAGGCAATATGACTAGACTAAATACCACACTTGATATCATGGCAATCCACATCAAGCTTGCAACCGATAAGTGAAATTGTAATGGTGATATGAAAAGGGCCGAAAAGCCAAGTGAAAGTCCAAATGCATTGGCAAGAATTGGCCTTGCTGTATAACGGTAAGCATAGTCCGTGCTGTTAACTGCAGACAAACCTTCTCTCCGCTTCTTTTGCCATATGGAAGTGAAATGTATGGCATAATCAATCCCTACCCCCCCAATGGTGATGCTAAACATAGTACATGTTACAATATTGAGTGATATGTCAAATAGTCCCATTGTTCCAAACATAAAGAGCAATGTAAGAACTATAGGTACAATTGATGCCAGTGTTGCCTTAATCTGTCTAATACTGATCCAGACCAATAAGAAAACAACAATAATTGCCAATATAGAGCTGGAAATCTGGTTCTTCAGCATTGTTTGATTGAGTTCATACATAACAAAACTTGTGCCTGTTAGATTTAGGTTATAAGCTTCATAGTCTTTTGCATTCTCATTCACATAAGTCTCAATCTCTAGAAGTGCCTCATTGTGGTAAGAGGTTGGCATCACCATTATTCTGAACTTTCTGGCGCCCGGATTGACGAACTCGCTTACAAGGCTTATGTTACCGTTGACCATGGTTTCATTGCCCTCAAATAACTCTACCATGTCAATACCACTCATTACTCTACCAACATGTTCAAGGTTCCTTAAGCCCTCTTCATAATCAAGAATGTCGGCCATCATCACTTCCTCATCAATATCAATTGGCATATCGCCGTAGATAAAAGAAGGTATGGACCCTCCATTAACTTTATTGATGAATTCCGTATATTTATAGACCTCTGTAGATGGTCTATAAATCATGAACATATTGAATTCCTGATTGATACGAGGCGCACCTAGAATGAAAATCACAGCCACTACTGCTATAACACCTAAAGACTTAAGTCCCCCCCAAAGTTTAGGAAAGAACCTCCCTTTACTACCAAAGACCTTTCCTCTGTAACCAAGCCTCAAACCACCACCAAGAATCAGTGGTAATACAAACCAGGTCATGATCCCAGCCAAAAGAACGCCAATAGATGCAAAAATAGCGAAGGTAATGGTTTCATCCGTGTCCATAACCATCAGAGTCATAAAGCCTACAATGGATGTGACCGTTGTAATAATCATTGGTACACCAACCATCTCAAGTGTATGGCTTAGAACCTCATTCATTCCTTTACCAGAACGTTGTTCTTCTTGAACATGGGTAATAAAATGCAAACCATCAGCACTGCCAATTACCAAGGTGAATACTGGGGGGGCAAGGACCGTAATAATGGATACTTCATTACCTATATGACCTATGATTCCCATCGTCATTAAGGCACTGAGACCAGCAGGAATGACCGATAGCAAAGTGCCTTTAATTGTCCGTAATTTGAAATAAAAGACACCAAGAAGAACCACCAAAGCCATAGGTGGTACCCGTATTAGTATAAACTTAATATAATCAAAAACCTTCAGTTGGACGTAAGTATCGCCAGACATGGCATAATCAAGGCCTGAGGATGCCATATAGGTCTCAATCTCGTTTAAGGCTTCTTTGGTAATCTCTTCATCACTGAATAAGGTAATCACAAAATATTGTCGATTCTCATAGAAAACGGTCGGTGAGAAATCACCAAGTAATGCATGTCGTTCTTCATATGCTTCAAGCGTCACATCAGAGAATTCTTTCATATCGGTAGCATCAACAGATGATGCAAGTCTTATATCTGGGTGGTTTGCAACAATATAGGCATTGATGTCAACTAGATCTTCATAAATAGCTTTGGTCATAGTCAAATCATCATAACCAACTTGAATAATAATTTGGTCTTTTGATGGGAAGTCCTCATTCATTTCCTCAATACGATCGTTGTAGATAGAAATGTTTGGAACAAATACTCTGAAATCTCGACTCAACTGAATCTTGCTTATACCAAGCAAACTAACAACCATAGCCAGTATAAAAAGCAGCGTTAATGACTTTCTGTATTTGATAATAATTTCTATATATGCTTTCATCAGTACCCCCCCCAGATGTTTGATTCTATAACATATTCTTAGTGACCCATACCTCATCCAATGCCATTGTATTCTTGATTCTTACAATTCGAATATCTTCTACTCTCTCTTTTTTGACACACCCGATAGCGGCAGCAATCACAGCCTCTTCTGATTCCAGTACAACCGGAATTTTTGCTGCATGAGGCGCCTTCGCCGTAACAGCATTTGTATACATAATCTCTTTATCTATTTTGTCATATAACTTCCTAGTAATGAAGTCTGCGCTACCAACACCTATGGCATTACCTTTAGAAGCTTCACTTAAATCAAGGGCGACCAATAAGCCAACACTTGGACCTAAAGACTTGCAAGCGCTACACTCAGCCCCCCTGTAATATTAGGGTCCATGCCATCACCAGAGAATTCTTTCCCCCCCATTAGTTCCACAATCAAGATGTCAATATTGTCATGACCAATAGAAGGCATTCTGCCTTTGGCCATTTCTAATAAGGCTGGTTCCTTACTAATAATTTGATCTGGTCTCATGGCTTCAATATGACAAGGCTGTCCATAAGCATTCTCGACGATACCAATACCAAAGAGGATATTAGCTTTTTTTAATAAGACCTTGCCAAAGCTTTCAACTCTTCGAGCCATCTCTTCAAAGCCGTGTTTGTGGCATTGACTGGCCCCCCCTTTATGGCTTCCAAGTCCAATGACTGCCATCTTCATGAGCCCACTCTCATAGGGGGGGCCTCTAAAAGATGTATGTGGCTTTATACGGTTGATTATTATCACACCATCAGCCTCAGAGGCAGCCAGGTTCATATAAACACTTTCACCATCAAATTCACCAACAGAAACCACATCCATTGTGGCTCTTATTGGAATTCCCAGAGTTGCCTCATCAATTCCTTTTGCTCTAAGAATGCCTAACTGACCTTCAACACTTCCACCACCATGACTTCCCATGGCTGGTATAACAAAGGGTTCTATCTTATTTTTTAATAGAAAATCTATAAGAGATCGAAGGACCTCCAGTTCACATTCAATGCCTCGACTACCTACACCTATAGCAATAGACATACCTTCTCTAAAGACTTTAGATGCCTTCATCTCATACATCTGCTTTTCAATGAGCGTCCTGATATCTTCTATATGTTCTTGATCAAATTTATTTTTCTTTACATACATCTTAGGAATTCTTTGTTCAGCCATAGTCTCATTATAATCAAAAACCCATCCTAATAAAAGGATGGGTTTATTAAATGTCTTAGAATATGCTTTTTTTCGATTTTCTTTGCTATATAGATAAATGGTGTATCGGCTACTGCAACAATGAACTTAAACACATAAGTGGTAATCAAAATACTTACAAACACTTCTGTTTCAAATACACCCCCCCAGAATGCGATAAAGGTGAAAACAACTGAGTCTATCAACTGTGATACAGCTGTTGAAGCATTGTTTCTAACCCATATATGGTTGTTCTTCTTCTTCCAGAAGTCATAAGCCCATGTGTCATGCATCTGACTAATAAAATATGCAAGCATGCTGGCAAATGCAATTCTAGGAATAATGCCAAAGACATTTGCAAGGCTATCTTGAACCCAATCACTTTCGTGTGGGACAAACTGTAAACTGACCGACATAAGAACTGCTGTAACCAGTAGTGTGAACATGCCAAGGTATACACCTTTTCTTGCTTCTTTCTTACCGTACTTTTCACTAAGGATGTCCGTTGCCAAAAAGCTGGTTCCATACATTATGTTACCGAGTGTTGCCACTTGTCCAAATAGTTCCACCGTCTTAAGCACTTGTACATTGGCAAGTACTGCTGATATGGCTATCCAAACAAAAAGGCCTTTTTTACCAAACAATTTGTAGCCAAGTAAAATCAAGCCAAAATTGATTAGCATAAATCCTAACCATAATAATTCATTTGTCATTTTTTAGTCCTCCGAGTTTTATTTAGAGACAGGATGGTTGATGAACTGTCTATTAATAGTTGCCTACCCATTATACATGGATTTGGTAAAATTGCAACTTTTACCACAGAGTGGGTGCAAATTAAAGAAGCTGTGTACTAACTCACATTAGTACAACAGCTTCATTGGTTTACAATTCATATTACTTATTCTTCTTAGGCTTTAAAACCTCTTGTGTTCTCTTGATAAACCGTTTCATTCAAAGTGCCTTTGCCATAAGTCAGTCCAGCATAGACTTGCTGTCCATTCTTCATAACTGGTGCTGAATTGTCTTTTTTTGGCTGCTTGTTGCCAACCAAGTAATAAGACATTCAAAACATCTTTGGCTGATTCAATAGGTCTTTTGCTGTTCTTCTGTGACGCTTCAACAAATTTCTTATTGATGAAGATATATAGAGACATTAAGTCTTTTGAGATTTCATATTGAAAATCCAAATTATCACTAAGTTCTCTAAGAAGCCTTGTTGCTTGTTTCATACATTTTACGAAACCAACACTGTCTTCTTCGTCAAACTTCATAGTTGCATCGTCTAATTCCGCCATCAACATCTCGTAATTGATGATGACCAAGTCACCTTGGCTTGCGTTAACAATACGATTCTGAAACTCTTTAGCTAATGCTGCATTCATCTAATCACCTAACCTTGTAGTAGTTGTAGTAAGGATTGTGGCCTCTGGTTAGCTTGCGCCAACATTGATGTACCAGCTTGCTGTATAATATTCTGCTGCGTAAATTGCGACATCTCATAAGCCATATCTGCGTCTAAGATTCTTGACAAGGATGCTGTCATGTTCTCTGAAGCCGCTTCTAAGTTGGCTATCGTATGCTCAAGTCTATTCTGGTATGCACCAAGCTTTGAACGTACTGTTGAGATAGTCTCTATTGCTGTATCAACAATTCCGATGGCTTCTTGTGCACCTTCAGATGTTGATAAGTTTATATCTGTTATTCCAAGCGCTCTAGGAGATAGGTTCTGGATTCTGATTTCCATGAACTGACCTTCATTGGCACCGATTTGTAAATCAAGTGGTCCAGTTTCTAGTAGGTTCATTGTAACAGTTCCAGTTGTTGAACCTGCAACCAAACGCATCTCGAAATTATCATTAGATTCAAAGACAATGTCTCGTCCTGTCGTCGTTACGGTTGTACCTGCTGGGAAACCATCCATCACATTGATTGTTGATGGATCATCATACATGATACTTGAACCATCAATCTGAACATTACGCCCTAGGTTACCAAAGCCTTTTTCTAATGTGACTGTGCCTGAAGCATAGCCTAGCCAATCTGCTGTGTTCGTATCAGCGGCAACAATATTACTGGCTGGTTTTATAATGACATCATCGCCATTTCTATTATATGAAATAAGCATAGGCGTTGCATCATCAGTGAATGCAAATGTCGTATCTGCATCAACAGCATTCAGTGCAAGAAGTGCTGAATTTCTGCCAGCTGGTGTTGTCAAATCATGGCCAGCTGTTAAATCTGCTGTACCTACACTGGCTCCAGCGATATAAATTGACAGCGTACCATTAAGTGTTTGAGTCATATCAACCGTGTCTGCAGGAACACTCTTGGTTAAATCAAATCCTACATTTGGCGTAAATGCAACACCATCATCGAGTCCTGCTGTATCCAATGCAGCCTCAAGTGCAATATCATTGGCGTCAATTGGATTGGCTGGTTCAACGATAAGTGGTTTACTTGAGAAGAATGTTACATTAGCTGCACCATCATAAGTCATCTCTAAACCAGGTACACTGGCTGCTTTTATCTTTTCATAAATTGTAATATTTGTGTCACCATTAACTAATGATATTGTCGTACCATTCAAAAGTATATTACCGCCTGCTGCAGGGACAACACCTGAGAAATCCACTGGAGTTGCATATACTTGATCTGTATTCGGTTGGAAATGCTCTGCATCAAGACCTAGGGCTGTTAGTAGACTCAAGTCTCCTGTCACATTCAATTCTCTTGGACCATATTGATTCATCTCTAGAGTCAATGATTTACCATTACCAAATGGAGGTACTGGATCAATTGAGATACTCACATCAACACGTGATGTTAGGTCTCTAAGCTTAGAGAATACTTCTTCACTGGTTTCGCCAGCCATAATCTCCACTTGCTCACCATTGACATTGATTGTACCTGCAACATTGGATTCGCCATTGCCATCAAACAAACTAACAACGCCACCTGTGTCTTTTGTTACACTTGCAAGTTGTGATACATCAAATGTGTAAACCCCCCCTGCTTCCACTGTATCACTCATTGATACAATATCTGCAATGTCTGCATCTGTTGAGAAAGCTCTTCTGTCAATGTCGCCGTTAAGCAACTTCATCTCGTTGAATTCGATAGAAGAAGAAATTCTTTCAATCTCATTTTGCATCTGTCTTACTTCGTCTTGTACTGCTTTTCTGTCCTGCGCATCGTAAGTGCCATTAGAAACTTGAACCGCCAATTCCCTTACTCTTTGTAGCATTGAGTGAACTTCATTAAGAGCACCCTCCGCTGTTTGTATTAATGATATGCCATCCATGGCATTTCGATTCGCTTGTTTCAATCCTCTTACTTGCGTGTCCATTTTTTTGAGTAATTGCTAATCCTGCTGCATCGTCCGCTGCATGGTTGATTCTTAAGCCTGATGATAATCTCTCTAAAGTCTTGTCTAATCTCGAATTCGATTTATCAAGCTGGTGCAACGCTCGAAGTGAAGGAATATTGTGATTAATTCTCATATTGTACACACCTCTCTGATTGAAATATTTTGCTCGGTAAGTTTTCTACTGTGATTATCGACATTTTTTTTAATTAGTTTAACAAATTTACGGTTTTTCTTTTTTTTCCATGATTTTTTTTGGTCATTTACTGATTTGCTCTGGCCTTTTGATTTACTTTCATCCATAGACGCAATGATACTTGCAAGTCCAGTAGCCAATTGGCCAATCTGTTTAGGAACTGTTCTTTGTTCACGTGTCACTAACGTCATCACCTCTTTTCTAGACTTCTATTTCATACTTAGGTTTACTAATAGCAGGCACTACATCCAAAGTTTCGTTATCTTGCTCACCATCATCAGTCATCTTACCAATTGGACTCTTATGTGACATTTGATTATAGGTGACCCCCCCTTCCAGTCCAAAATTGGTACTTTCAACTAAGGTCCTAATCTCGCTCTCATAAGATGTCAGTAATGCCTTATCACCTTCATCATCCGATTGCAGATTCATTGTTAGCAGATTGCCACTAAATTCTAGATAAGCTGTAACCTTGCCCATTGTCCTAGTAGAAAATTGCATAACAACTTTCATCTCACCATTGATAGCTGATAGACTATCTTCCTTGTTGTTTAGAATATACATGTTAAGCTGTGACAATTCACTGCCCATCATCACTGGAATCTGATAATAATCCTCTGTAACCTGCAACATCTGAGTGTGATTCATAGTCTTAACAATATCGCTGGCTGTATCTGACATGTTTCCAGTCACTTGCTGGTTATTTGCATGAATTTCTCTTTCGATGTCCGATAACGTCTCCTTTAGAACCGACATAGGTTCCTCACCATTTAGAATTATTCTAGAACTGCTTGCCACCTTTTGTAATAAGTTGTCACGCACACTCGTGTTATCCACAGAATCAATCATTTCTCTGATTCTTGTTAACAGCTTGAAAGGTTCCCTGTTAAGCTTAAAGGCTCTTTCTAAAGAATCTGGCGTCATAGGCATATCGTTTTTAATCATATCCCTAACAATCTCCGGATTGGCTTTAACAAACTTTGATAGTAACTGTGGGTCAAGGCGCAATGTATCATGTACTTCGGAGCTTACACCTTCACTGCTAGTTGCGGCACTGTTTGACTCAAGAGCTTCAAACAATGCTTCCACTTCTTTGAGTGGCTCTTGCCTTAACTCATCAGGTGATAACTTGTTAGCCAATGTCATGCGACTATGACTCATAGACATTATGAATGACTTAATGGTAATATCCATGACTTGCTTAGCTAGTAGGTTGGTTTTTGTCAAAGACGCTCCTGTCGCGTCAAGCAGGGTCATGTCCTCAACCACTTTATCAGTGGCTTCTAATGACATATTGGTAATCCCACTTAAGACTTGCTCTTTTATAGACTTTTCAGACTTAAGAACTTGACTTAGGCTTCCAAAATCATCATCAACATCCACATCCATAACAGGTCTTATCTGTCCTGACTTACGTATAAATTTAGCCGCTTCAAACAATTTGTCCACAGTTAAAGGCATTTTATTCTTCACCAAAAAAACCAGTAGCAGCCCCCCCTTTTGACCTAACAACAGTATCGAATGTTCTATAAATACCCATTAGACTCTCTTTTTGCTCAGCCGTGATGGCACCATCTTTTTCAAGTGTCGCAATCAAGCGACCAATCTTCTCCGTCTCGGTTTCACCAAATTTCACCTCGAACTGCTCGATAATCTCAATGGTTTCATCTAGACTTAAGTCCAGTGGTGTAATACCCATCTTCACCATCTCAAGTACAAGGTGAGGGTTCATTTTCTTAGTGACATAGTCAACCTTTCCCTGAACCATTTGGATTTCAAGCAAATTCTCATGGGTAATTGGCATTTCATTCCTTGCCAGAATCTCTGCCGCTACTTGGGCTTCCTTGGTCGGCTCTATTCCAAGAGACTCAAGCATAGGCTTTATCTGATCAAATGTCTTCTCAATTCTATCTCCAAGATCGCTTCTTATCTTTGTTTCACTTGTTTCATAGCTAAGTGACATTTGCTTTATTGTTACACTTGAAGACATCTCCGAAGAAATAGAAACATAAGAGCTTGCACTCTCCACATTCATTTTTAGGTACTGATAGCTAGTGATTGTCTCGGTGGCCATGGTGATTGTATTGGTATCCGTCGACACATTGTGAACCTGTGCCAGTGCTTTCATAGCCTGACTTTCTTGTTCCTTCAAGTAGTCTACAACTTTCTCAAGTGGCTCAGTCTCAATTTTCACACCTTTGATTTCTAGTTTGATGGCCGCTTCCATGGTCATTTTTAAACGAATTTCTTCCATCTGTCTATGGCGGACCACAAGCGTTTCCATCTTCTTTGTATAATTAAGTTCCATATTTATTGACTTTGCAGCAATATCTTCATTCGGATTCTCAATATACGATTCTTCAGCCACTTCAAATACCTGACTCAAATTTAAACTTTTATACCTAAGTGAGGCCACAGCCACATCTTTTGTGGTCACATGGCTAATTTTACTAATAAGTTCTGATGCATTATCTCTAAGAACCTTATCACTAAGGCTCTTCACACTTACATCATCTAATCTATAATCCTTCTTACCATCTACCACCTGATCCAAAGCACGGTCCTTTATAACCAGAACATCCTCAACAGCTTCTTTGTTTATAATCTTCTGGACCATTGCATCGATTACTTGGCTTTCACTAATTTCCTCTAATGCTTTAGAGGGTGCTATTGCAAATTCAAGATTGGCTTTACTAATAGGAATACCTTGTCGTACCATCCTCATGGCTAATGTTTCAACCTTGGCCGCTGATGTACCCTCCGGTAAATCAAGATCCATAGATTTTATATGCTTTGTCACCATTTCAGAGAGTTCGGACTCAGTTAATGGCAAAGCCACCTCTTTGGTAACAGGTGTATTAACAGCTTTATAAGCTTGTTTAAGTGTTAATGCCTTATCGGTTTGAAGAATATTTGGCCACTTCTTATCAAGCGTGTCTTTTATCTGGTCACGCTTTTCAAGAGATGCCATCACTTTATCCACTGACTTTTTGGTCACTGGCAGGTTGTTGTCTTTGAGGGCATGAACCACTTTTTCAAGACGCTCTTCATTTTCATAATGCTTCTTAATTTGGGCTACTTCAGCTTGAACTGCCTTTTCTATAGCCACCAAGTCTTTTGACCTAATGGCATTTTTGTTGTGGTCAATAACACCACTTAGAAGTTCTATGCTCAGTTTTCTAGGATTCAAATCTGAGGCCAACATTTTTTTTCACATCGTCATCAGTCATAACTGTTGTTATATGACTGAGCTGACGCTCAACATTTTTTTACAATCATTTCAATGGCTTTTGCCTGTTCTATATCCATTTGATTCATAATTTTAATAAGGGATGCATCAAATTCTTTAGTAATTTCCAAAGGTTTGTTTATAGCACCATCAATAGACCTGGCCTCTTCGCCAAGCTTTTGGTCTGCTACAATCTTTAGTTCTACACTGTCTTCCGTGACTTTTTTTACTTCTAGTAGAATTTTCTCCCCCCCAACTTCACTTACAACTTCTACATCATTTGACAATTTCACAATCCTTTGTTCAATGGCCACTGACGTCATTTGGTCCGTCTTACTAACAACTTCACCTTCGATGATATCGCCTACTTCGAGATTCATAGGAGGTAGATGATCACTACTTACTGTCGGTGTCGTTGTCATGAGCTGAATGCTCCTTGTCATGAAACCATCTCCAATCTCTTATAATTAACATCGGCACATCTGCCTCATTAGGCAATAACCTTTACCCCCCCTAAAAATCAAAAAAACACCCTAATGTCTAAATAAATCAGAACATAGGGTGCTTGCATATACTCTTTTATAACTCTTATAATTCAACGCGCCCTTCAAGAGCCCTTGAAAGTGTAATCTCATCAACATACTCAAGGTCTCCGCCCACTGGCACACCATTGGCGATTCTTGTGACTTTGATACCAGCTGGTTTAATCAGTTTACTCATATAAACAGCCGTCGCTTCACCTTCAACCGTTGAATTGGTTGCAAGAATAATCTCTTCGATTTCTTCGTGTTCAAGTCTAATCAGTAACTCTCTTACTCGCAAATCGTTTGGACCAATGTTTAATAATGGTGATATAGCCCCCCCATGCAGAACATGGTACAAGCCTTTGAACTGTCTAGTCTTTTCATAGGCAGCCATATCCCTAGGTTCTTCAACCACCATAATAATGTTCTGATCTCTTTTAGCACTTTTACAGATTGGACACATAGTATCATCTGTTAGTGTAAAACACTTCTCACAGAACTTAATATTTCTTTTGGCATGGACAATGGCTTTGGCCAAATTCTCAGCATTATCCTGGGACATGTTAATAATATGGAAAGCCAATCGTTGTGCAGTTTTATTACCGATACCTGGAAGCTTACCTAGCTCCTCAATCAACCTTCCTACATGATTCCCATAATATTCCATCTAGAACATTCCGCCTGGCATTCCCATGCCACCTGTTAACTTTGACATTTGACCGTTAACTTTTTCTTCAGCTTTACGAAGGGCTTCATTGACTGCCGCAACTACCATGTCTTCAAGCATTTCAACATCGTCAGGATCCACTGCATCAGGATCTATTGTCACTTTTGTTAATTCCTTTTTGCCATTTACAACAGCTTTGATAACACCACCACCAACTGTCGCTTCAAAAGATTCCTTCTCTAGGTTCTCTTGCATATCTGCCATTTCTTTTTGCATCTTCTGTGCTTGTTTCATTAGATTGTTCATATTGTTTGGCATGCCTCCACCACTTGGGAAACCGCCTCTACCTCTTTTTGCCATGTATATTCCTCCTTGTTTCGATAAAGTCTTTAGCGAATGTCGATATCGAAATTAATTTTTGATTTGATTTGTTCATAGATGTTCTTGGCATCTTCCATGCTTTCTTCTTTGCCCATACTACGATTGGTCAACTGACTGTAGTCTTCTTGGTTGATAATCTTGATGTTGAAATTCTTCTCAAACATCTGTGAAAGCACATGGTTTATTTTAACCATATTTTCTTCTTGTGACAAGTGGTTTTTGGCAATATCATTGTCACAGACAATATAGACAATATCATCCTCTAGGTTGATTGGAAAGGCATTGTTCATAAATGCTTTGGTCATGGCCTCTGTTTTCTCCACTACACCACGCCAATTATGAATCACTTGCTTAATATCTTCTGGTACTGCAGCCACATCGATGACCTTTTGATTCCCTGATGTTTTATTACCAGTACTGTCTTCACCAGTACTTGCCGAAACACCTTCACTGCCACGTGCAACTGCTTGAACCACAACACCGTTTTGAACCTCATCCTCAAGATGAGCTATACGATGTCTTAGACCTTCTGTTGAATCATCCATTTCAGGGTGACATAATTTGAGCAGTTCCACCTCAAGTAGAATACGTTCACCTGACATATACTTAATCTTATTCTCTAGAGTTGACAGCTGCTTTATATAATAGAGAATAATCTCATCATTAAGGCTTTGACTTTGGTCTTTCAGCAGGGTAATCTGGTCGGCTGTCATATCCAAAATCTCATCAGCCTGGTCCACACTTTTTACTACCAGAAGGTTTCTAAGATGTCCAACTGTATCTAATATGAACTGTAATATATCTCTACCTTGCATGGTAATGGTCTCAACAATCTCCATACAGGCTTTGGCATCCTTCTTCACAAGGGCATTAACTAACATGGCAAAAACATCATGGTCCACTGCGCCAAGAACATCAAGCACACGTTCTAATGTTACCTTCTCACCAAGATAAAAAGCTATACACTGGTCAAGAATACTTAAGGCATCTCTCATTGATCCATTGCCTACTTTTGCAATATAAGAAATGGCTTTGTCTTCAACTTCAATACCCTCAGCTTGCATATACCCTCTTAGGGCGTCTGATATGGTAGCAATCGATATCCGCTTTAAGTCATAACGTTGACATCTTGATAGAATTGTAGCCAGTATCTTATGTGGCTCTGTTGTAGCTAGTATGAATATGACATGAGCTGGCGGCTCCTCTAAGGTCTTGAGCAAAGCGTTAAAAGCCCCCCCAGTTGATAACATATGAACCTCATCGATGATATAGACTTTGTACTTACCTTGAGTTGGTGTGTACTTAACCTCTTCACGAATCTCACGAATGTTATCAACACCGTTATTAGATGCTGCGTCTATCTCAATAATGTTCATGCTGCCATTTTCTTCAATGTCAATACATGAAGCACATTCATGACAGGGATTCCCATTATTAGGATTTTCACAATTGACTGCTTGGGCAAATATTTTGGCTGTTGAGGTCTTACCGGTTCCCCCCCTTGTACCACAAAATAAATAGGCATGGGTAATTCTATCTGCCATTATCTGATTGGTTAATGTTTTGACCACATGGTCTTGACCAACAACATCTGTAAAATCCTTTGGCCGCCATTTTCTATATAAAGCTGTATAAGACATACATCCACTTCCGTTCTCATTATTTTGGTTACTAATGCAATTCTACCATATCTTTATTGCCATTTAAACGATATAATGATTAAAGCTTAAACATAACATCATGCCAAAAAGACAAATAAAAGACATATGAGATAGGCTTTTTTTTGGTATAATGGAATAGACAGGAAATTATAGGATGGTGAGCATATGAATTTTTACCTAGCAAGACAACCAATATTTGATCGAAATCAGATGGTTATAGGGTATGAAATCGTCTATAGAAGCAGTATAAACGCGCCTGGAACAGAAGACAAAGAATATGATGAAGCCACTTCAAGGCTTCTTTTAAATAGTTATCTTGATGTTGGCATGGATTCTCTACTTGGGGGGGGACACATAGCTTTTATTAACTTTGACAAAAATCTTGTTCTCAGAGACAGCCCTTTATTACTCAACAAAAGTACAACAGTCATTCAGATTACCTCTGATGTTGTACCAGATGATGACTTTATCGATAAAATTAAGATTTTCAAGGCAGATGGTTATTTAATATCACTGGCAAACTTTACTTCCAATTATCCCCCCCATGAAGATTTGGTTGGCCTAAGTGATATTATTCAGGTGGATCTTGAAAACAATACGATTAGCGACCTTAAGCGTATTGTTCGTCGCTTTGAAATGACCACGCAGATACTTTTGGCTAAGAACATTGATAACCACGACGCCTATGAAGGTGTTAAGAAAATGGGCTTTGAGTTGTTCCAGGGTTATTACTTCTGTAAACCAACCCTTACCCAAGGTCGTATACTTCAACAATCTAATTTTAACAATATTGAGATTCTTAAGCTAGCCAATGCCGAAGTTCCAGACATTAAGCTTATCTCCAGTCGTATTGAGGAAGATGTTAACCTGACAGTCAAACTACTTCGTCTAGTGAATTCAAGCCATTACTTTATGAATAAGATTCACTCTGTACAACATGCTCTAGCTATGATTGGTATTGAGTCTTTTAAGAACTGGCTGAATCTAGCACTGCTTGACTCCTTCTTATCTGACCAAACACCTGAGATTATCAAACAATCTATGGTGCGTATGAGACTGATGCAAAGTATTGGCGAACACAGTACTATGAATGTGGATGTAGACTCACTGAAGCTTATTGGTCTTTTATCTGTTCTTGATGTATTGTTAGATAAGGATATGATGGAAGCTGTCAACCCACTACCAATCGAACGTGAACTAAAGATTACCTTATTTGGACGAACGTCCAACTACTCTGATATCTATCAACTGGTACTGGGTTATGAAAAAGGTGATTTCAACGTGGCTTACCGCCATGCTGAGAAGGCAGGATTTGATTTAGATGAACTGCCATCTATGTATAAAGAAGCCTTACAATGGGCAGATGATTTATACCATCACATTTACCCTGAAGAAGAACCAGGTGTTGAATCTGACGATATTGTCAATAACAACTCTGAAGCAACAACTTAACCCACTCTTTCATATGATAAAGTATAGCTTATAATTACAAAGAGCTGATTGCATAAGCAATCAGCTCTTCTTAATGTCCAAAGACATAATATTCTTCATACCGTGCGTCGCCCTTCGAATCATAAAGACAAACGTTACCTCACTAGTTAACTCATATCCGGCACCCTTACGGCACACACGAGCTTCTGCTTAGTGCTGCTTCCGTCAAGACCTGACACGATTCACAGATTCGTATTGCGTAAGACCAAATAATCAACGCCACTTTTTGGGGGGGGCTGCTTCACCTTTGATCACCCTCCGTTTGACATCACTCCTGCTATAGCGGATTGCAGGTACAAGGCACCGCTAACGCCCCCCCAGCTGCACGGAAGTCTAGTATAAGACTTTTAACTTATGATGTCAACAGCAATTTATCTAAGTTTTCTTATAGTTTTCTTATCCTTCTTCATTTCCCTAAGTTCTCTGAAAAAATCCGACATCAATGACGAACATCTTTCTTCCATAACACCCGAGGTAATCTCAACCTGATGATTGAACTTAGGCTCTTCAAGAAGATTATATATAGAACCCGCACAACCGGCTTTTGCATTCATAGTACCAATGACCACACTGTCCATTCTAGCTTGGACTATGGCACCTGCACACATTGGGCAAGGCTCGACAGTCACATACATTGTGCAACCTTCCAACCGCCAATCACCCATAACTTTTGACGCCTCTTCAATAGCCATCATTTCAGCATGAGCCAGCGTACTCTTCATAGTGTTACGTTGATTGTAGCCTTTGCCAATGACCTTGTCTTCATAGACAATAATTGCACCAATTGGTACTTCAAGTATATCCGAAGCTTTCTCAGCCTCTTCAATGGCCAGTGTCATCCACTTATTATGTTTTACTTCATTTGATTCATCCATAAACTTTTATCCTTAGCTTTTTTTTGATTCCGACCACCATATATTCAAAGCCTTCATATACAAAAACTTCACCATTGCTTTTACCAAGAAGGAACTTCATAAAGTCATTCATAAGGTCTCTATTAGAAGGATTGGTCACCATCCTAATATCAAAGACTTCCTTGGTCATGTTATCTTTAATCAGAACTTTGTCACCAAACCATACAGACCCTTCTGGATAAACTTCGTCCGCTTGTAAAGTCTCTACAGCTGTCATCTTTACTGTATCCGATGCTTGTACAACTTCATCTGACTCAAGTAATATCTTCATAAAATGCTCAATCTTATCAATGACCAATGATGGGTCTTTCCACCAATCAATAGACCAAATACGGGTCATTTCCCAACCTCTTGATTCAAGGAAGCGTTTACGATGAATATCCCTTTCCCTAACCGATGGGATTGAACGATAAGTCTTTCCGTCACATTCTATGCCTAGGACAAACTCTTTTGTTGTGGGATGTAATAATGCTAAGTCAATCTTAGACTCTGAAGAACCTATATTCTTCATCACTTCGTGTCCTCTTTGAGTCAAGACTTCCGCAACAGCGTCAACAAATTCATCGTCTTCTTTGCCAATGACCTTTTTGGTCTCTGAAAACTGGCGTAAAGTAAGCATACTGTTCTCTTCATCTTGCTGATACAGAGCGGGCATACTCAAGATAATTCCTAAATAATTTAGGTCCTCTGTTTAATGTACCCTCAACCTTTAGTTCTTCTGGCTCTATTGATTGGACAACGTATACTTTGCGCTTAGCACGACTAATAGCAACATTGAGCCTATTTTCACCACCGTCTTGTGACAATGATCCAAAATTAACCGATACCTTACCTTCTGAATTCTTAGCATAACCTACAGAGAATATAATGATGTCTCTCTCGTCACCTTGAACGTTCTCGATATTCTTTACAAAAATTGAGACGTCCTCATTCCCATCATAACGTTGTCTTTCCTTAAGGTATAATTCCCCCCCAAAGGCTTTATCATAGTTGACTCTTGCCTCTAGCAAGTCTTCGATTAAATCTTTTTGTGTGATATTGAAGGTGATAATCCCTATGGTTTCCTCTTTTTTTCCTTGTCATAAGGATTTCAGCCACCAAGTCAACCACACGGCTGGCTTCTTCTTTATTCTTACGGCTTTCCCATAGACCATCTACCATAATTCGTTCTATTGGTGGATGACTCAGTGCTTTCGTGTGTTTAATATTTGGCGATATGTTCAAGCCACCATTATAGAAGGCGTAATTGGAGAAGTTAATCAGTTCTTCGTAGCGTGACCTATAATGATAGTTCAGATGGACAGAGTCATAATTCACCTTGGCAAGGTCAAGCAAACTTTCCTCTTCAAAAGCTGCCACTGTCTCAATGGTAGTTTCATCTTCATCAAATTCATCGTACTTTGTTGTAAAAGTCGAGCTTGGCTGTAACTGCTTGTCGTCGCCAGCTATGACAACTGACTTTCCTCTATAGATTGTTGGAATGGCATTCTCAACAAATATCTGGGAAGCCTCATCAAATATGACCACATCAAATAAATCCTTTTGTAAAGGAAAGATATCGGATACGGTTTCAGGACTCAGCAACCAACATGGAAATAAGGTTAAAAGCATTTCACTAAATTCAATGATGTACTTACGTATGGGCCATAGTTGACGTTTCTTTTCTGCCTGTCTCTTAAACTCTTTGAATGTTGCTGTATCAAGAAAGACCTGGAACTTGTCATTCCACCTGCTATAGGCAATTTCCTTGGTCTTGTCATTCTTAGCTACCATAAGATTGGTAATCTCATCAACATTCTCCGTATAGAGATTAAAATATAAGTAGAACTCGTTAAAATCCTCAGACTTCTCAATCTGGTTAATCTGCTCAAGGATTATGTATTCCATCAAAGTGTCAATTAATTGCTTCATGTCATCTTGATTCTTGGTCATATCATAACAGTAATCTAGAAGCTTCATATCAAGAGGCAACAAGCTCTGAATCTTGGTCTTAAGGGGGGGCAAGAAAGCAGATTGACTGTCAAGGGCATTAATCAGGTGATTGAGAGTCTCTCCAATGAAGAACTCCTTAATGACTTGTCTTTGTAACATACCAAAGTGATAGTCCGTCATATCTGATTTGAACCCATCAATTGCACTAAGACCCATGGATACCATATCTTTAAAAGCTTTGAAAAGTTCTATATACCGTTCTTCTTCTGACTTATAAAGTGCTTTGTTAGCTTTGGTTTCCTTCATATGGCTTATTTTCTTGATGCCTTCGCCAACCTGCCACCATGCTATATCTTTTTCATCTATTAGGTGGTGGTTAAGGCTGTGGTTATAGTCCTTTGCCGCCCCCCCTTCAATACCATCTAATTCAACAGTGTCACGATGGTCATAGTAGTATGCTGCAAAAGCCTTGTAGGCATTCATATCTGTGTCTTTTTGCTCATCAATGACTTGTTGTAATGCTTTCGTACCGTCAACGACATCCTCGTAAGACATGACATCCATCTTATGGGCGTAAGCCAGCATATAAGGATTAGAGTCAACCATCTTACGGTATTTGGTAAATAGATTAACAAGCATCTCATCACCACTGATTTTATCAAGGCTAGCAGACAGTGGTTTATAGGTGTATTCTACAAAGGGGGGGTTGTTCTTTCTAAAGGCTTTGTAGAAGGCAAAACGTTCATCTTCTATCTCAAAGATTCCTTTGGTTTTGATGTACATTTCTTGTAAAGACAGGCCAAAAGGTCTCTCACTCATCAAGGTTGAAGCAATCTTCTCTAGGCCCACCACTTTTTCATCAATCTGTGTTGCCAATTCATCCCGCTCAAGCTTGGCGTTCAGATTATATTTAAGGGCCTCATCTTGTATAGAATCAGACACCTTAAGATAGAACTGTTTCTTATCTTTGTTGGCATCATGAATGAGGACCATCTTACTTTTCAAGTCCGATAATCTGTTATAAATAACATCAAGGGCAGCTCTCTTTTGCGAAACCATTAGAACACGTTTGTTCTTACACATAGCATCACTTATCATATTAGCAATGGTATGAGACTTACCTGTACCTGGTGGCCCGTAGATAACCAACTTATTGGATTGATTAAGACGTCCAACAGCATTCTCTTGAGAGTAGTCAAGTTGGGTGAAAAAATAAGTATCATGCTCTGATAATACTTCTTCCTCTGTATCCTTCGCCTTGGGATTTTCGAGCAATTTTGCCAAATCCTCTTGATTTAGCAGGAGAGACTGAAGTAAGTCTTGCTCAATTTCTTCTTTTTCCAGTTGTTGATAATCCGTGTATATGGAGTTAGATAAGGGGGGGAATTGACCAAGGACTGCGTATGGCTTAACCAAAAGCTCCCCCCCGGACTTATACCCTGGAATGGTATCGTTGGTATAATCAACGAATTTCTCTACCGACAAATCCTGTGGATCATTGGTAACTAATTTGCGTTCATTCACATACTGAATCATTCCTTGAATTGGGTCCTCACCAAAGACATCCAGACTGGAGAACTCCATGTCAAAATCTTCAAGCTTAATGTTATTGTATTTGGCATAACCATAAGCCAGTACTTTATTGATTAGAATATCTTGATCCACAATATTCTTAATAGACCAGCGGTTATTCTTTTTAACAAGTTCTATAGGAAAGAGTGCCAATGGTCCTCTTACAAATGTGCCATCATTAAAGCGGCCTTCCACAAAAGGATAGCCTATAAAAAGCTCATATTTACCAGTCTCTTTTTCAACTGCATCTATTTCTCTTTTGAGGTAATTGATCTGATTTGAGTAGCCAATTATTTTCTCAATTTGTCGTTCGACACTCTTTTTCTCGTCTTCAATTAAGAGGGCATATTTCTCATCAATTTCCCCCCCTTCTCTCTTAATCATTACCTGCATCTCTTCTTCTGATAAGGGGGGGTACATCTCATCTACTGTATCTCTCAGTACTTGGACCTCTTCTTCTTTATCATCTAGAATCTGGCTCTCTAGAGCCTTCAATCTTTTTACCCGCAACTTGAAGGGGGGGTCTTCCATAATAAGGTTGGCACCTTTGGATCTTTTTAACAAGAAATCTACAAGCGCCTCTTCCTTAAGACAGTCTTCCCTTAGAAGTCTGAATAGGTCAAATGATCTTTTTTTTATAGATTTTGCGAAGTACAAGACTACGATTGCGTCCATTTAGATTGATTAATCTCTCTTTATAGGTTTTTAGAACCTCTTTCATTGCGACTACCCTCCACATCATTTCTTTGGTATATTGTACCAAATC